>ENA-ORSI01000366-ORSI01000366.1-human-gut-metagenome-genome-assembly--contig:-NODE-366-length-48698-cov-6.265506_pt1 | contig 48698 bp, 38 predicted proteins | sample MGYA00242187_ERZ509154 | MGnify/ENA primary metagenome ERZ509154 (study PRJEB26280, sample SAMEA2338627) | human gut metagenome | biome: human gut; feature: human-associated habitat; material: faeces...
ATTATTGACCTTGTGGCTGTTGATTTGCCTTTCGTACAATTTGCTTTCAATCTGCATTTTCAGGACATTGCTGCTCCAGCCCATTTCCACAGATTGCTTCATATACCAGTATTCCACGCCCAACGGAAGCGAACTGTTGAGCATAATCACATGGCTTGCCCAATTGATTCTTGCGACAGGTGATGCCAGGAACAGTTTTTCCATGTCCTCAATCGGTACTTGATAAACGGCGGCTACTGTTTGGACTACATCCTGAATTTGTGCAAGAGGTTCTTGCACAATTACAATTTCCTTATTGTCTGAGGATTGAATTTGCGCAAGAGGCTCTTGCGTAAATGACACATTGTTCAGGCTTTGGATTTCATCCGTGATTTTCTGCACGCTTGGAGCAAGTAATTTCACATCGGTTTCTATGAAACTCCGTAATGCGCCCAATGGATAGGAGCGTGCGAACTGGCACATATAAGCCAAGTTCCTGACCGAATACCCTTTCTTTTCGGGATAATTGAACCGTATCGCCTGCGCCAGTCTCTTGATGACCTTGCCGCCCCAACCTTGCAGTTTCTGGTGGTATAAAATGTAATTACCCATCTTCCAGTAATGGAACAGCATCTGCGCATTGGCTGCACTGATGAGCCGGACTTGCGCCTGCTCTATTTCTGACCCGATGGCATTGACAAAAGCCTCGAAACTTCTTTTCTCTATATTGTTATCGTTGTTGCTCATTGTTGTATGTATTGAAAGTTACAAAAGGTAAGCCCAATTACAGGTTTTCCATGAAACTTGCTGATTGTTTTTACAGTTGGTTGAATTTGTTCATTGCATTTGCCTTGATGTCATCTGCGATGTCAATGTAAGGTTTCATGGCTTTATAATCGCTGTGTCCCGTCCATTTCATGACCACTTGTGCCGGGATACCGAGTGCCAAGGCGTTACAAATGAATGTCCTTCGTCCGGCGTGAGTGCTTAACAGTGCGTATTTAGGTGTCACCTCATCTATACGCTCATTTCCTTTATAATATGTTTCCCTTACAGGCTCGTTAATTTCAGCAAGCTCGCCCAACTCTTTCAAATAATCATTCATTTTCTGATTGCTGATGACTGGCAGCGCCATGTTGTTCTCAAAGTGAATGTCCTTGTATTTTTCAAGTATGGCTTTGCTGTATTTGTTCAGTTCTATATTTAGGCTGTCCGCCGTTTTGACGGTAGTAACTTCTATGTGGTCAGATTTGACATCACTTCGTTTCAAGTTACGGACATCTGAATACCTTAGACTTGTGAAACAACAGAACAGAAAAACATCCCGAACACGTTCCAAATATTGTTTGTCTTTGGGTATCTGATAGTCTTTCAGTCTATTCAATTCGTCCCATGTCAGAAAGATTACTTTCTTTGAAGTTGTTTTCAATTTCGGCTTGAATGTATCAAATGCAATGTTTTGATTATATCCTTTCTTGAAACTCCATCGCAGGAACCATTTGAGGAATCCCATCTGTTTGCTGATGGTACTGTTTCTCATGTCTTTCTTGTCACGCAAGAAGTTTACATACTCGTTTAGTCCGAACTCATCGAAATACTCAAAAGTCACATCTTCTTTGAACTCTTTCAGGTGATTTTTTACGGCTGCAAATTTTTCGTATGTGGATTCTGTCCAGTTGTTCTGATTACCACATTCCTTAACAAACTCATCAAATACCTCCCAAAAACTTATTTTAGTATCTTCTTGTTGCTCCTCGCTGCCATTTTTCATTCGCAGATTGAATGCTTCTTTCAACTGTTGGGTGGTCGGCATGGTTTCCTGTACCTCAAATTCTTTGAACACGTTTTGAATTTCAGCATAGTATCTTAGCAAATCAGCATTGATTTCAGATGCGCTTTGCTTTAATTTATTGGTACATCCGTTCTTTACACGCTGCTTGTCGGTATCCCACTTGGCTATATCAATGCGGTAGCCGGTTGTAAACTCGATGCGATGGCTTGCGTATATGACACGCATACGGATGGGTACGTTCTCCACGATTGGAACGCCGTTCTTTTTGCGGCTTTCAGGTGCAAAAATGATGTTTCGTTTGATGTTCATGACTGGGTGTATTTGAAATTCTACACCCAAATATACACCCAAAAATTGAAATAGCGAGCGATATTCGATAATATTTAGATTTAATTATGATTGTAATAAGCTGGTTATTAATAGATATTTGCGATTATGTGATATTTTAAGATAGTACAGGTTCGAGAGCCTCTCTCTCCGCAATAAACCCTGAAAAATCAGGGATATCACGAAATTTGTACACGAATTTGTACACGAAACGCCTGAATTTCCAATAAATTCAGGCGTTTGTTGTTCAAAAGTAAGAAGCTCTCCAAAATTTAGTTACATCTTTCCCATATTCACTTATTTTCCATAGCACTCTTTATATAAATGGCGTTTTAGCAATCTTAAATTATTTTATATCATACTCCAACATTTTCAACCAATAACAAATGCCCAAGTCATATTAATCTAAAAACATCCTACATATTTCTCATTTCGAACAGTGTATAAATATAAATAAGCAAAAAACAACATATTTATTGTAGATATATGTTTTTTTATTTATATTTGCAACGAATACACAAAGATAGTTTGCTTTATGTCAAGGGCAACTTCTTTTGATGAACAAAACACACAAATTCATATCAAATAAAATGTATGAAAATCACATGTAAAGTAACATATTTTTTTTAACAAACATCTATCATATGAAAATCAATCAATTATGGATTATGGCAATGGCTGTTTGCACATTGCTTCTCAGCACATCATGCTCCAACGATGATGACTCACCCGAAGTTAAAAATTACAAGCTAGACCAAATTAACCCACTGGTCAACTTTGGCAAAACGGTGCAAGAGCTTCAAGCAATTGCAGTTGGTAAAAACGGTTCAGCCACATACGATGAGAGTTCACGCATACTCAGTGTCACACAAAACGACAATCCGGTGGTGGCAAAAACCGATTACTACTTTGACTTGGAAGGACATTATCAAATTGCTGTCTCCACGTTGAAAGATCCCGATTTGGTCAACATGGTGCTCGAAACCTATCATGCAGCCGGTTTTAAAGATGTAGAATCTGACCAGCAAAGCAAAGCGGGCACTGTGCTGCAGGATCCTACAAACAAGTATTGGGTGGAGGTAAGAAACAACTATGAATATAACCACAAAACAGGTACTATTATTGCAGCACCGATAGATGAGGGTACATGGTCGTTCACAAGACGCTCCTCACTGAGCAATAAAGACGGGTTTATGGCTCCACTGCTTGCCGTGGGTGCACAGCCAGAAGTGATTAAGCTGTTTGAGAGCAGGCTTGGGCACACCTACAACACTACATTGTCATCACCGGAAAAGGGTATAATGTATTTCAATACCTTAAATGATAAATTTCCGTACATGAAGTACTGGCTCGACTTAGACACGAAATCATACTTGGAAGAGGCAGCTGTGGTCGCACCCAAAGGAACCGAAATTAATGCCGATGACGCAGCAATTTTTGTTGAGTCTTTGGGATACAAGTATGTTCCGTTGCTCGATAATGACAATGCACAAATTTATTGGAACAAAGAAATGAAGAGTGCCGTATCTCTATCGGTAAAGGCACCAGAGGGAAAAGAAAAAACTTACGAACCCAGAATACAGTTCTATCCCGCTGATTACACCGAATATCTACCATACGACAAAATTGAAATGATTTGGCCAATCACGGAGTTTGGCAAATACACCATTGCCGAAGTTGCAAAATTGTATGAAAGCAAAGACTATTTTGAGGATTATATGGAGGCAGATGAACAGATTGGTTTGCCTGTCGTAATCACCAATGGCAGGGATTTCACCAAAATTTTCCTCTTTGAAGACAAGGGGAAATACGAAGGATTGGCTATGCTGGCACGCAATGATAACGTAATTAAATCGCCAGCGCTGGTACAAGCCCTGCTTGATGCGGGCTTTGAAGCTTATCCCGAAGCAGCTATTCCCACATGGCGAAATAATAAAACCGGTGTAGAAGTACAGATTGACATGTACGACATGCTGGGTATGGGTCCGTTAGTATTTATGCAACGCATTGGTATATAACATTCAGTAATCGGCTTTAGGGAAGAGCCCTATTTTTACATTCAAAAACCCGGGTTCCTTCAATCGAAAGGGATCCGGGCTGTTTTAATCAGTAGATATTAATGGCAGAAGAACACCCCAAACTATGAATATGAAAAAATTAACAACCCTTTTAGTTGTCTGCGCCCTATGCAACTGCATACATGCCGAACCGGCACAAAATGTGGTAAAAAAAGTGGTGCAACCGGATGGAACCACTCTACTTTTGACTTTAGCAGGCGATGAACGACTACATTATTATGTTACTTCCGACGGATATCCGGTGCTTGAAGAACACGGTGTGTACTACTATGCAGAACCGACAGCCGACAACCTTGTGTGCACAAAAGTGCCGGCACATGACCCTGATACGCGCACTACATCAGAACAAAGCATGCTACAAAAGCCGGAGATGATGGCAAAACGATTGTCTCAAGTACACACAGAGTCATGGCAAAAATATCCTATGGCAGTAGGAAAACCAATGGCAAACTTGCAGGGGACCAAGCGGGGACTGGTGATATTAATGGCATTTAAGAATCTGCCATTTGTTACCCCCAACATAAAACAAGCCGTGGAGAATATGTGTAACCAGCCGGGATACAACTACAATCAAGCTTTGGGAAGCGTAAACGACTATTTTAAAGACCAAAGCAACGGAACCTTTGATTTGCAGTTCGACGTAGTGGGACCATTCACAGCCGAGGAAGACATGGAATTTTATGGCAACAACGGCGGGATGGGGAAAGACCAGAATGTCCAGTTGCTAATAACAGAAGCCATAGATGCGGCAGATGCCGACGGTGTGGATTTCAGACAATACGATTGGGATAATGACGGATATGTGGAACAGATTTATGTGCTGTATGCCGGATACTCAGAGTCAGACGGTGCCCCATCGAGCACAATCTGGCCGCACGAAAGTGTATTGCAAACTCCTCGGAAGCGGGATGGTGTGCGCATAAAGACTTATGCTTGCAGTTCGGAACTGACAGGAAGAACTGGTAACACACTTGATGGCATATCCACTATGTGTCACGAATTTTCACATTGTCTGGGACTGCCCGACTTTTACGACGTCAAGAGCAACTCATCGGGAAGTGTGGGTAACTACGGCATGAACCAATGGAGCATAATGGCATCGGGAACAAGAAATGCCGACGGAAACATACCTCCGTCATTTACGGGCTACGAAAAGGCGTTTTGTGGTTGGGATACACCTATTGAACTCAATGAGTCGACCAACATTTCACATCTGCAGCCAATTGCATCTGGAGGCAAATGCTACAAAATTGTAAACCCGAATAATCCCAACGAGTACTATTTGTTGGAAAACCGAAACGGCAATACAAATTGGGACAAGGGTCTGAACACCGATGGAACGGGGGCTGCCGTGAACGGATTGCTAGTGTATCATGTAACTTATGATGAAAACATATGGGCAGTCAATGAAGTGAACGCGTCAACAAGAACTATACAAAGAATGGTGCCCATACCAGCTGACGGGAATTTGGAAAACTACTATTCAACTATAGGAGGCTATCATATCAATCCTGACGGATTGGCAGGAGACTTGTATCCATACCGGACTAACAGCGGTTCGTTTAACAATGCCCTTACAGACGGGACATCGCCTGCGGCATCGCTTAACACTCCAAATACAGACGGTACATACCTGATGCACAAAAACATTACCGATATTACAAAAAACACGGACGGGAGCATTTCTTTTTCATTTTCTTCCACCACCACAGATATAACATCGGCAACAGCGCATGAAAATTCAAAAAACAATTACTATAATTTGAAAGGAATGTTTATGGGTACGGACGCAGAGAAACTACCAAAAGGAATTTACATTCTAAATGGAAAGAAAGTGGTGATTGACCGCTGACAATGGCGTATGGCTGCGGTAGCCGTAAAAACCGGCCTAATCCGCTCCCTTGACCAACACTCATACCGGCATACAAAAAAGAAGAGAAGCATACTGTAATGTCATGCTTCTCTTCTTTCATTAACGTCGGGGCGACAGGATTCGAACCTGCGACCGCCTGGTCCCAAACCAGATGCGCTACCGGACTGCGCTACGCCCCGAAAATGCAAGCTTTCAAATTTGCGAATGCAAAATTACTCGTTTTTATTGAATCTTGCAAATTTTATATTCACTATTTTATAATGCCCTGTTCTACAAATATCTTTTTCAGAATCTGTACACCACGCTCAACCTGCTCTTCTGTATGTGTCGCCATCAATGCGAAACGCACAAGCGTGTCCTGCGGAGCACATGCCGGAGGAATTACGGAATTGATGAACACACCGTTGTCATAAGCAAGTTTTGTGACAACAAATGTCTTGGTAGCGTCTCTTACATATAAAGGTATAATAGGACTTTCCGTATCGCCTATTTCGAAGCCCTCTTCCCTGAAACGGCGCAAAGCGTATTTTGTTACCGCCCATAACTTCTCAATGCGCTCAGGTTCCTTCTGTATGATGTGCAACGCTTCCATAGCCGCAGCCGTTGCCGCAGGCGTATCAGACGCACTGAATATATAGGTACGGCATGTATGACGCAAATAGTTGATAGTGTCGAAGTCACCTGCGATGAAGCCACCGATGCTTGCAAGAGATTTCGAGAAAGTGCCCATAATGAGATCCACCTCATCAGTAAGACCGAAATAGTCACACACACCACGACCGTCACGCCCGAACACACCTATACCGTGAGCCTCATCAACCATTACAGAACAATTGTATTTATGCTTGAGTTCTACAATTGCGGGAAGATTGGCGAGGTCGCCCTCCATAGAGAACACTCCGTCTACAACAATAAGTTTAACGGCATCATATGGGAGTGATTTGAGAATATTTTCCAAATCATCCATATCATTATGCTTGTAATGAAGTTGTCTGGCAAATGACAGACGACGTCCGTCTACAATGCTTGCATGATCCCGGTCGTCGCATATAATATAGTCACCACGTCCTACTACCATGGCGATGACACCCGCATTGACAGAAAAACCGGTTGAGAAGCACAAAGCATCATCCTTGCCTACAAATTCGGCAAGTTCTTTCTCAAGCTGCACATGCAAATCTAAGGTTCCGTTAAGGAAACGGCTTCCCGCGCAACCAGAACCGTATTTGTCCAACGCCGCCTTTGCAGCATCTATCACACGCTGGTCTCCGGTAAGTCCGGTATAAGCATTCGATCCGAACATAAGCACCTTATGGCCGCCCATCTCAACCTCTGTGCCCTGCTTACTCGTAATCTGACGGAAATAAGGATACATTCCAGCCTCCATTATCTTTTGAGGCTCGCGATAACTTTTGTATCTTTCTTGTAATTGTCCCATTTTAATTTAAATAGGTATAAATCCTCTATTTTTTTATTCAGGGTGCAAAGATACAAAAAAGATATTATAATCTGATTATTTTAATAAGAAATGTGTCTGTACGTTATTTTTGTACAACAAGCAGCTTACTCATTACTATTTTTTTATTATATTTGTCCATGCTGTTTTTCGACAAGAAAATCAATGTATTATCAAATAGTACAAAATAATTTACAAATAGATTGAGATACGTCATTAATTCAGACAATAATAATGAAAAAGAAGATTGTTTTCGTAATTAATCTTACATCAGGAACGTCTGACAAGACTTCAATACCACCACTTATTGATGAACATCTCGATAAGGACAAATTCGAATACGAAATTGTAACGACTGAATATGCGGGACACGCTTCCGAAATATCCGCAAAAGCGAAAAACGACGGTATTGACATTGTTGTGGCTGTAGGAGGTGACGGAACGGTGAACGAGGTGGCGCGCTCTATCGTACATTCGGGAACTGCCCTTGGAATAATTCCGTGCGGATCCGGCAACGGGCTTGCGCGGCATCTGCTTTTGCCCATGAATACAAGAAAGGCGATAGAAATAATCAATGCCTGTGAAATCCACGAGCTCGATTATGGTGTAATAAACGAATATCCGTTTTTCTGTACATGCGGCATGGGGTTTGACGCGTTCGTAAGCATGAAATTCGCGGAAAGCGGCAAGAGAGGCCCCATCACGTATGCCGAAAACATACTGCGGGAAGGACTGAAATACAAGCCTGAGACTTACATCATAGAGGATGAGAACGGCACAAAGACATACAAGGCTTTCCTCATATCATGCGCCAACGCATCCCAATACGGGAACAATGCATACATAGCACCGCAGGCATCCATGAGCGACGGACTTATGGACGTTATCATAATGGAGCCATTCGACATGCTGGAAGCTCCTCAGATAAGCATAGACATGTTCAACAAGACGCTCGACAAAAACACAAGAATAAAAACGTTCCACAGCAAAAAAATCCATATTCACAGAACGAAACCGGGCGTCATACATTATGACGGAGACCCCGTGATGGCAGGAGAGGACATCAATGTAGAGATAAAGGAGAAAGGCATAAAAATAATAATAAACCCTTATGCCAATAAGAACATGCGAAAACCGAACGCGCTGCAGAACGTTCTGTCTGAAATATTCAACGAAATAAACAGCATGCGTGAGGATATAGCCAAACACAGAGAGGCTACCTACCGGTTCATGGGTAAATCACAGAGAAAAGAAGAATGACAATATGTTTTTACAGAGAAAGCAGCAAGACGGGATGAAGAGCTTTTCTTCATCCCGTCTTGTACGCACTCAGGCATCATGCGACAATATTCTGAGCAGATTGCATAATACCTCCGGAGCTACATTCTTTTTATTTTATTACAAGCACGAATCTCATGCAACGCTCACGACAAAGACAAACAGAATCATTTGATTCTTTGCTCCGGCAATCATGGCATACACCTTTTATTTGATATAAAAATCCTCAGTAAGACTCCTGTACCATTCAGACTTATTTCCGTCATCATCAAACAGGCACACGTTCTCAGGCACACACTCTCCTACCCTTCGTCTTGCAAACGAGAGAAGCATGCGTTTCGGTGATTTGCGCGGCACTGTCTTTACCACGCACCTCTTTATTTCAAGCATACCGTAAATGCTTGCTTCCGCACAGAAATTCTTTTCAGCTTCTGTGGGTATGACGACACTGAACACACCGTCTTCCGTAAGCAGACGCGCCACGCTTCCGAACAAGTCCGAATAAGGAAGCGTGTCTGCATGACGCGCCACCGAACGCCTGGCATCAGGACACTTCAGGCTGTCTGTGAAGAACGGAGGATTTGATACTATACTGTCAAAAGAAATCCTGGCAGAAAAATCCTGCAAACGTACATGCTCTATCTCTATACGCCGCGCAAACGGACTTTCCGATATGTTCTCCTGAGCCTGCCGGCATGCATCCTCATCCGTATCAATGCCGCACACCGTGGCTTTCTCAAAACGCTGAGCCATCATCAGCGCAATAAGCCCAGTACCGGTTCCCACATCAAGAATATTCCTACCGCCTGCAGCCCACGCGCCAAGCAACACACCGTCAGTGCCGACTTTCATCGCACACTTATCCTGACGCACACTAAAACGTCTGAATATAAACTCTTGTCCGCTCATTCCCATTATATACAAAAGCAAAAAACATATACTCCTTATTATATAAGGACAACGCCGTAAGACTATTTTTATTTTATCCGTAACGCAGATTTATCACAACTTCAGACTACACACACATCCCTCCTGAACGGCAGCCACCCTCACAATATTGCCAGATGCCATCGTCGCCTCCTCATATTAATTAATTATAAATGCCCGTCCATCTGAAATCTTTTGCTTAACTTTGCAGAAAATTTAAAACATAGGCGCAAATAAAATACTTTTTCAACAAGGCGCACATTATAATTTTATTCATCAAAACATTCAAAACTAAGGAACGCACTCGGAACAATCGGGAATTTCGGCACATCGTTTGCTGTATATTCACGATAAAACAACACGAATTATGAATAAGAAGCCTAGCACATCCATTCAAATGATAGCAGACTACGAAGGAGATATAACCAATTTATTTAAAGTAGAAGTGAACGAAGAGATTCCGATTCTTGCGACACGCAATATAGTGCTTTTTCCGGGCGTAATATCACCGATTCTTGTCGGACGCAAGGTTAGTATCAACCTTATAAACCATCTGAAAGAAGCACAAGACACCACATTCGCCATATTCTGTCAGAAGGACTCAAACAACGACCATCCGCAGCAGGGCGACCTTTACGAATATGGTGTATATGCCAAACTGGTCAGAGTGCTTGAAATGCCAGGCAACGACCACAACGTGACAATTATCGTACAGGGACTGGGACGGTGCAGACTCACCGAGCTCACAGACACACGCCCGTTCCTGAAGGGAAAAACCGTCGCCGCAAACGAGGAGATGCCTGAAGAAGGTGACAGCGAATTCAAGACGGCGCTCGACGATCTGCGCAGTACGACAGTTGATTACATAAAGCAGAACGAGGAAATACCAGATGAGTCGCAGTTCGCGCTCAACAACATACAGAACGACATCATAACCGTAGACTTCATCTGCGCGAATCTGCCGTTCACCATTCCTGACAAGTTCGCGATGCTTGCCACAGATTCCATCAAGGAGCGTGTGCTACTTACACTGAAGACTCTCCACAAGGAACTGCAGCTTCTCGAACTGAAACAGAACATACGTACCAAGACCCGTGAGGACATAGACGAGCAGCAGCGTGAGTACTTCCTGCAACAGCAGATAAAAAACATAAAGGAAGAACTCGGCAACGGTGAAGGCTCACCTGAGTATCACGAGCTGGAGAAAGCCGCCAAGAACAAGAAATGGCCGGAGGAAGTGGCGAAGGTGTTCTATAAGGAACTGGACAAACTCGAGATGTTCAATCCGCAGAGTCCGGAGTTCAGCGTGCAGCTCAATTATCTGCAGACAATGATAAACCTGCCGTGGAACGAATATACAAAAGACAACCTCGACCTAAAAAGAGCACAGAAAGTGCTCGATCACGACCACTACGGCATGGAGAAGGTCAAGGAGCGCATACTTGAATATATGGCTGTACTGAAACTGCGCGGTGACCTGAAATCGCCCATCATATGCCTCTACGGACCTCCTGGAGTCGGCAAGACAAGTCTCGGAAAGAGCATCGCGGCAGCCATGAAGCGCAAATATGTGCGGATGTCGCTCGGCGGACTTCACGACGAGTCTGAGATACGCGGCCACAGGCGCACATACGTCGGAGCGATGCCCGGACGCATCATCAAAAGCATACAGAAGGCTGGCTCGTCCAACCCGGTGTTCATTCTCGACGAAATAGACAAGGTCACGCAGAACACAGTAAACGGCGATCCGTCATCAGCTTTGCTCGAAGTGCTCGATCCGGAACAGAACAACGCGTTCCACGACAACTATCTCGACGTGGACTTCGACTTGTCCAAGGTGCTCTTCATCGCCACAGCCAACGATCTGAACACCATTCCACGTCCGCTGCTCGACCGCATGGAACTTATTGAAGTGAGCGGATACATCACAGAAGAAAAGATTGAGATAGCCAGACGCCACCTCATTCCAAACGAGATAGAAAACACCGGTCTGAACGAAGACGGGCACAAGCCGCAGTTCAACAAAGCCGCAATCGAGAAAATAATCGAGCAATATACACGAGAGAGCGGAGTGCGCCAGCTCGAGAAGCAGATAAACAAGGCTCTGCGCAAACTCGCGCTCATAAAGGCGCGCGACGGAGAACTGCCTTACGAGAAGATCACACCGAGCCAGACCGAGGACCTTCTTGGCAAACCTCCTTTCTATCGCGACATATATCAGGGCAACGCATACGCCGGTGTTGTCACCGGTCTGGCATGGACAAGCGTAGGCGGAGAGATTCTCTTCATAGAGACATCTCTCAGCAAAGGCAAGGCTGGCAAGCTGACACTCACCGGAAATCTCGGAGACGTGATGAAAGAGTCAGCCGTCATAGCTCTCGAGTATGTCAAGGCACACATCGACAGTCTGGGCGTCGACTACCGCATCTTCGAACAATGGAACATCCACATCCACGTGCCTGAGGGAGCCACTCCGAAGGACGGTCCGTCTGCCGGAATAACCATAGCCACATCAATAGCCTCTGCGCTCACACAGCGCAAGGTGCGCAAGAACACGGCGATGACAGGCGAGATAACGCTCCGCGGCAAAGTGCTTCCGGTAGGCGGCATAAAGGAAAAGATTCTTGCTGCCAAGCGCGCAGGCATCACAGATATAATAATGTGTAAGGACAACAAGAAAGACATAGACGAGATTCCAGCCATCTATCTCAAAGGAGTGGAGTTCCATTATGTTGAGAATGTCCAGGACGTGTGGGACTTTGCTCTCACCGACGAGATTGTAAGCCACCCGGTGAAGTTCACCATTGAGGAGGAAAGCCACAGGCAAGACTGACCGACACATGATAAAGAGGAAAAAGAAAAGGAATGACATTCGAACTGCAACACACTGACAACGCCTCTGACGCGCGCTGCGGTATCATAACGACCGACCACGGACAGATAAAGACACCCATCTTCATGCCGGTTGGAACATGCGGCACCGTTAAAGGCGTGCATTTCTCAGAACTTCGCGAACAGGTGAAGGCACAGATAATCCTTGGCAACACCTATCATCTATATCTGCGTCCCGGACTTGAGACGCTGCGTGCCGCAGGAGGGCTTCACAGGTTCAACACGTGGGACAGACCCATCCTCACCGACTCTGGCGGTTTTCAGGTATTCTCACTCACGGGCATCAGAAAACTGCGCGAGGAAGGATGCGAGTTCCGCTCCCACATCGACGGTTCCAGACACATATTCACACCTGAGAACGTGATGGACACAGAGCGCATAATAGGAGCCGACATCATGATGGCGTTCGACGAATGTCCCCCGGGTGAGAGCGACTGGCAGTATGCCAGGAGAAGCCTTGGGCTTACACAACGATGGCTCGACCGCTGCATCAGACGTTTCAACGAGACAGAGCCGCTCTACGGTCACAGCCAGAGCCTCTTCCCCATCGTACAGGGCTGCAAATACAAGGACCTTCGCCGCGATGCCGCAAAATATGTCGCCGACAAGGGTGCCGACGGCAACGCCATAGGCGGACTGGCTGTTGGCGAGCCCACGGAAGTGATGTACGAGATGATTGAAGTGGTGAACGAGATACTGCCCAAGGACAAGCCACGCTATCTAATGGGCGTAGGCACACCGCAGAACATACTCGAGGCGATAGAACGTGGCGTCGACATGTTCGACTGTGTCATGCCTACACGCAACGGGCGCAACGCCATGCTCTTCACCTACAACGGTACGATGAACATGCGCAACAAGAAGTGGGAGAACGACTTCTCCCCCATCGACCCTGACGGATGCGACATCGACCGCATCCACTCCAAGGCATACCTGCACCACCTTTTCAAGGCGCAGGAACTGCTTGCAATGCAGATAGCAAGCATCCACAATCTGGCATTTTTCCTCCGCCTCGTGACCGATGCGCGCCACCACATCATGCAGGGCGACTTCGTTGCATGGAAACGCGGCGTCATCGACAACCTCGGCAAAAGAATCTGACACGACAGTATGGCAACAGGAATGAAAAGAAAACACCGCAGGCTTCTGGTAAGGGCAAGACACACGGCAAGACATCTTGCCTGGCTCGCCGACGCCATGCGGCGGCTCAGACACCGGCTCGGATTTCTTTCATTTATCAGTCCTTCACGTTACATCAAACGCCTCGACTGGTATATCATAAAGAAATTCATCGGCACATACATCTATTCAATTGTTCTCATCATATCGATATCCATCATTTTCGACATCAACGAGAACCTTGCGAAGTTCACGCAGTATCACGCCCCGCTCAAGGCAATAGTGTTCGACTACTACGCCAACTTCGTGCCTTACTTCGCAAACCTGTTCAGTCCGCTGTTCGTATTCATTGCCGTAATCTTCTTCACAACCAAGATGGCAGGCAACTCCGAAATCATATCCATCCTCGCATCGGGCGTATCGTTCAAGCGTCTCATGCGTCCGTACATGATTTCGTGCGTGCTCATTTCCTCACTGTCCTTTTATCTCAATGCCGAGGTCATACCCCACGGCACCGTCGTACGCCAGAACTTCGAGACGATATACAAGAACAAGAGGAAGAACACATCTGCCGAGAACGTGATGCTGCAGGTGGGCAACGGTGTCATAGCCTACATCCAGCACTACGACAACAACATGAAGAAAGGCTACGGATTCTCTCTCGACAAGTTCGAGAACAAGAAGCTCGTGAGCCACATGACAGCCATGGAGATACAGTATGACACAATCTCCGACTCCAAGTACCACTGGACGGCTACCAACTGGAAGATAAGAGAACTGCGCGGACTGCGCGAGCACATCACGCAAGGAGCGAAGAAAGACACCCTCATACAGATGGAGCCTACAGACCTTGTGTACTCTAAAGGACAGCAGGAGACGTTCACCAGCTCGGAGCTGAAAGACTACATCTCCAAACAGATCGACCGCGGAAGCGGCAACGTGGTGCAATATCAGGTGGAGTACCACAAACGCATAGCGTCGTCTTTCGCGTCGTTCATCCTCACCACAATAGGCGTGTCGCTGTCATCACGCAAACGAAAAGGCGGAATGGGACTTTATCTCGGATTCGGACTGGCACTCAGCTTCACCTACATCATGCTCCAGACCGTATCGTCAACGTTCGCCATCAACGCCGACACTCCGCCGATACTGGCGGCGTGGATTCCTAACATCATCTTTGCCGTAGTGGCTTACTTCTGCTACCGCAAAGCTCCAAACTAAAACAACAGACATGTATTTCGATGAATTAGACTTAAACGACAACGTGCTCGACGCACTGTATGACATGCATTTCGAGACGTGCACTCCGGTACAGGAACAGTGCATACCGGAGATACTCAAGGGAAACGATGTGCTGGGAGTGGCACAGACAGGAACAGGCAAGACAGCCGCCTACCTGCTGCCCATACTCAGCAAGCTCGACGACGGAGGCTATCCCAAAGACACAATAAACTGCGTCATAATGAGTCCCACGCGCGAGCTGGCACAGCAGATAGACCAGGCAATGCAGGGATTCGGATACTATCTCAACGGTGTGAGCAGTCTCGCCATATACGGCGGAAACGACGGCAACCGCTACGAACAGGAGCTGAGAAGCCTCAGCATGGGCGCCGACGTCATCATCGCCACCCCCGGAAGGCTCCTGAGCCACCTCACCATGGGCAACGCGGACTTCAGTAAGGTGTCGTTCTTCGTGCTCGACGAGGCAGACCGTATGCTCGACATGGGCTTCTCTGAGGACATAAAGAAGATAGCCAAGCATCTGCCGCCCACATGCCAGACCATCATGTTCTCAGCCACGATGCCCGAAAAGATAGAGGAACTGGCAAAGACACTGCTCAAAAATCCGGTAGAGATAAAGATTGCGGTGAGCAAGCCGGCGGAGAAGATAAGACAGAGCGCATACGTGTGTTATGAGGACCAGAAGATGGGCATCATCAAGGACATTTTCAAGCAGGGCGGACTGAAGCGTGTCATCATATTCTCAGGAAAGAAGCAGAAGGTGAAGCTCATCAACCGCGCGCTGCAGAAAATGAACATAAACTGCGGAGAGATGCACTCCGACCTTGAACAGGCACAGCGCGACGAGATAATGTACAAGTTCAAGAGCGGACAGACCGATGTGCTCGTCGCCACCGACATTGTGGCACGCGGCATAGATATCGACGACATATCAATGGTAATCAACTTCGACGTCCCGCGCGACGCGGAGGACTACGTACACCGCATAGGACGTACGGCAAGGGCTGACCGCGACGGTGTTGCCATCACATTTATCAGTGAGGCTGATATCGTGTACTTCAAGCAGATAGAGAAACTGCTGGAGAAAGAGATAGAGAAAGTGGCACTTCCGGAGGAACTCGGTAAAGGACCTGAATACCGTATGCCAGGCAAACGCGGAGCAAAAGGACGCGGCAGACAGGACGGCAGACGCGACAACCGCAGTGGCAACGAACGTAAAAAACGGGATGAGGCTGACGGTCAGGAGAGGAAAGAAAAACGCAAGGGACACGGTAACCGCGACAGACACGACAGCCGTAAAGAAAACAAAGAAAACGCAAGACCGGATGCCATCACAGGAAACACTGAGGAAAAGGCACAACAGCGCAACAGAAACAGGAAGCCGAAACGCACAGACACCGACAGGCAGAACGCCGCACAGACTGCCGCTAAAGCGGAAAAAGTTGTCGCACCATCCGCCACCAACGACAGCAACGCCACTACAGGCAATAAAGAACAGCGCAGACGTCAGAAACGCCGTCCGCAGAAACCTCAGGCACGACACGCACAGAACGCACGCAAGCATGGCGAAAACAAGCGTCAGAGCGAGGCTTCGGCACCCCAAAAGCCTGAGAGCATGCTTAAGGCTATAATCAGCAAACCGCTGAAATGGCTCGGGCTTAAGAAATAAGAGTCTGACTCCATCCATACAAATGCAATTCAGAACAATCCGTATGCCAACGCGGCTGCTGCCGCACAACGGGTTCTGAATTGCATTTTGATTATTAAACCCGGTATCACATATAACGCCGATGTCTCTTTTTCACATGCCTGACGTGTTCCGAACTGCTGTCGTGTTTTTACCGCTATAGCCCGCCACATCTTCTGAAAAACGGGAGACAACATGTCTGACAGCAGCACGGAATATAGATGAAATCTGACGCGGTTCAGGTTTACTGATATCAATTCACATATCTGTTACGATATTTCCTTGCAGCTTTGCCGGATAATTCTTTGTATTGTCAAATATAAGCATTACCTTTGTATAAGATAAGCTGCGGCTCGGCAATATCAAGTCCGGTAAAACTACGTTTTCCCGTATTGCTGCTGCACTCACCTTGCATTATCTTTGTATAAGATAAACTGCACTCGGGAAAACAAGAGCAAGCTCTCTTTCCGCTCGCTTGCATTATCTTTACATAAGATAAGCTTCGCCCCGGCAGTATCAAGCACGGCAAAACGTGGTTTTTCCGCCTTGCTGTTGCCCGCGGCTTGCATTATCTTTGCATAAATTATCTGCAATCATGTAAAAAAGGAATACATACGCTTTTACATTTTGAACCGAGCATGTTTTATGTTCGGTGTGTTATTCCGTTTTCACTATTTTTTCACATCATAAATACTTGAAATAATTATGAGCTTACAAGTTCAAGGCTTGTCTTATGCGCATCCCGATAAAGACATCCTGTTCCAAAATATAAGTTTTTCCATATCTTCGGGAGAGAAATGTGCCATCATTGGAAATAACGGCATAGGCAAATCAACTCTTTTGAAAATAATATCCGGTCTTATTGCTCCTGCAAGCGGAAGCGTGTCGTGCGACTATACTCCTTATATGATACCGCAACACTTTGGTCAATTCAATGACACCACTGTTGGAGAAGCGTTAGGTGTAGCCTCTAAAATACACGCACTTTCGGCTATTTTAGATGGCTGCGGAACTGAGGAAGATTTTACACTGCTCAATGATGAATGGGATATACAGGAACGCATCTCTGACGCTTTTGCCCATTGGGATATTGACTATGTAACTCCCGACATGATGATGAGTTCCCTTAGCGGCGGCGAAAAGACAAAGGTGTTTTTGGCTGGGCTGGATATTCATCATCCCTCCATTGTCCTGATGGACGAGCCCACCAACCATTTGGATACAAAGGGACGGACATTGCTATATGAATTTATTCACCGGACAAACAATACTATAATCGTTGTCAGTCATGACAGGACACTGTTGAATATGCTGTCGGCTACCTACGAAATGTCCCCCACAGGCATGCGATTCTATCCAATGAGTTATAGGGAATATAAAGAAACCGTCGATGCGGCTGTTGCGGTGAAAGTCGCCCGTTTGCAAAATCAACAAAAAGAGTTGGCTAAAGCAGAAAGACTTGCACATAAAACAATGGAACGGCAGCAAAAGCACGCTTCAAGGGGTGAGAAACAGAGTGCAAAGCAATGCGTGGCACGCATTGCCATGGGAAATATGCGCAACAGGTCGGAAGCGTCAACATCGCGTCTGAACAAAGCGCAGCAGGAAAAACTGCAAGACATGCATCATGAATTAAATGAAATAAGGAAATCCATATCTGAATCTACAACGATGAAAATAAATATCGGTAACTCAAACTTGCCGGACAGAAAACGACTGGTGGAAGCCACAGACGTGACATACAGATATGATGGTAGAGAATGCCTGTGGCAGGATACTCCTTTAAATCTATCCATTTACAGCGGTGAGCGCATCTGGCTGCAAGGCGATAACGGAAGCGGCAAAAGCACATTGCTCAAACTTGTAACAGGAATATTGCGACCTACCGATGGGGATATATGGCGGAGCAATCCACTTAATATTCTATACCTTGACCAGGAATATTCGTGTATTGACGGTGAAAAGACAGTGTATGGATTGTTGGAGACCTGCAACAGCAATAAGCCTGAACATGAGCTGAAAATGCTTTTGAACCGTTTTCAGTTTCCTGCTCCCACATGGGACAAAAAGTGCGAAAGCCTTAGCGGAGGAGAGAGGATGAAACTTGCTTTATGCCGTTTACTCATTCTGGACAATGTGCCAGATATGATTATCGCAGACGAGCCAACCAATAATATTGACATATCAAGCATGGATATATTGGCGGAAACATTGAAGAGTTATAAAGGCACATTGCTTATAGTCAGCCACGATGAGCAGTTCGTTCACGATGTCGGGTTTGAACGTATTTTAAGGATTTGAACGTTTTCGTTAAGCCAAATGAGCAGAGTCAAGCTTGCTTGAGCTATGCCATGGCGAGAAAAGGTGCGCGAAAGCGAACAATATAAGAACCAATGTAACTGTATACATGAAATCAAATACCGGGATAATAAGTGGCTGTTCAGATTCTACCGATTCTAATACCTCAAGCGGCATTTGGCTTCATCAGTATTCCGTACTGATGTCCGTACTGTCGGTTTCTGACTTTATTTAAGATTTTGCAGCCCGCATAGGACAAAAGCGGAAAACAAGATTACGGCAGCAGAACATAATGCTGATGAAGTATGACAACTGATTCGGGATAAAAAGAAAAATAGGATTTTCCTATTATCGGTTTGTTATAAAGCAGAATGCCAAGTCCGCTCGCATTGATATTATTTAACTTTTCGACCTTTCGATTTTAACACTCAGTTTTCCCTTCTTCTGTAAACGGAATACGCATCTCACGCACAAAATACTCCGGTTAAACGTCAACAGAAAGCGACTTTTTCGGTGTAAACAACGCGGAAGAGACCGTTCCGTATTACAAGAAAGGCTAATCCGCATGTCAGTAAAGCCTTTTCCGGAGTATGGAAAAGCACATATGGCGATGCGAAAAAGCCTTTACGGCAGTGCCGAGAGACAGCAAGGAAACAGCAAACAAGGGAAAACGGCTGAATATCAGACAGATAATGAAAACGCTGTTTTCAACGTATTTGCACCCGGTGTTACAGTTGGAAGTCTACAGGCTGATTACAGAGCACTTGTGGAGGGGCTTTTTTAACATTTCCAACATACCTGAAGGACGCAATGAAAGCAGCCTGGGCAGAAGGCTGTAGTTCTTAAAAGTAGCTCTTGTGTACGATTTGTTCTGTGCACACGCTACGTTTCTACTGTCCCGCCGGTGTGTGCCCGGCATCGCTTACAGTCACAGACCGTCGGCAGACCGTATTGTGATGAATCCGTCAGAATCTATGCTGCATGAGCTTGTCTGTATTCCCGCCTCGCTGCTTTCTCCGTCTGAAGACGTGTATCTCTGCCTTATGTCCAGCGCGAAAGGCGTGGGGTGTCCTGTTATCTCAGCCTCCCAACAGTCCCCGATACGCGCCACCGGATATACGTCAATGTTGCGTCCGTCCTTTGTGAACACCCCCACTACGCATTCAGCGTAAGGATATCCATAGCGCGGCACACTGCAGTCTTTCAGCATAAGGAGAATGTATCTGTCTGCTGTCTCTATTTTGCGTCCTGCTGTCCACAGTGTGCGCATGGGCGCGCAGTCGCAGTCGGGCGCAGGGTCTATGAACGCGCGTACATATGCATGGTCTATCTCTTTGCCCTCCTCCCCTTCATGCAAGAACGAACTGAGTGTTATCCTGTCGCCCTTTATTGGTGTGAACAGTGCCAGCAGTGTGGCAAAATTCTCCTTTGTCCCAGTCATGGTGCTTGCCATAACGGTCTCACTGCGCGGCGCGCCGAGCGAAGTGCGCGCTATGAGTCCGTCCCTGCCAATGGTGTAGCGCGTTGTCGTGACGGTGAACGTGAGGTCTGTCTCCTCCTCTATCATCGAAGGCACAGGCAGGTCACGGCGCGTCACAGTCATGACGATACCGTCCGCATCATCCACCACACCTTTCAGTTCCGTGCTCCAGGCGCGTCCGGAGCGTCCTACAATCCGGCTGTCTATAAGGTTTCCGGCGGCGTTGTATGTTGCCACAACATGGTCGTAGCGATAGAGTGCGTTGTTGTGGGAGTCGTCGCACAGCCTGTTCATGAATTCCACCGTGATGCTGTCGCCGAGCCTGACTGTGCTGCCCTTGTACCAGAAGATGTCGCCCATCTCCATGCAGTCGCACGGCAGCAGGGAGGGGATGAACGGAGAGTCGCGGCTGATGGAAGGCGCGTCAGCCGTTCCGTGGATGTCCGTGTTGAATATCCCGACGTCGAAAGCCTTATCCTTATATACTATGAAATGCTTCCCGAACTCCTCGAACCGCGCGCTCCTTTCTGTCTGCGCGCAGGCTGCAAGCGGAAAGATTGCAGCACAGACTGCCACCAATGCATTTATAACAACTCTCATATACAGTTTGATTTTATATGTTTTTCGTATGCTCAACGCAGAATGTACCTGTATGTAAACGCTTTCTCACATAAACAATATACAGGCAATCGCATGCATCCTATTTATCATGTATCCACGACATACAACAGGAAGGAAGTATGTGGAAAAAAGATTAGCCTTGGCGTCTGCCCCAACGTAAATTCCGGAAGACAGGTCTTTGTTATTTGTCCATAATCTTTGTACTATATCCATATTACAGGTATTAAACTAATAAGACTATGTAAATATAAGCATTATATTCTGTAATTATGATTAAATACATGTTAAATTACCCAAAATGTAACATATGTTACCGTCGTAAGGACTTGTAAGGAGTATTTTTGTGGCACATACATCATAAAACAAGTAAGAATATGACAACAATAGAGAAAGCGAACGGACAAGGTCTGAACAAATCGCAGTATAAAAACAAGGTGTTTACACCGAAAGAGATGATAGACTATTCTGATGGCGGCATCGTAAGTAAGGAACTGATACACACGCGGGCTGGCAGTGTCACTCTGTTTTCTTTTGACGAGGGGCAGCAGCTGTCGGAGCACAGCGCACCATTTGATGCGATGGTGACGGTCATTGATGGCGAACCGGAGATTTTCATTGATGGCGTGGCACATTATCCCAAGGCAGGTGATGTGCTCATCATGCCTGCCAACCATCCACATGCTGTCAATGCGAAGACGCGGTTCAAAATGATGTTGACAATGATTGGAGGATAAGACGGTTATGGCAAAGTGTATTGATTTTAACAAGACAGTGTATGAGCTGGCAGGTGAGTACCCGGAGTTCACTGAGGTGATGGCAAGTGTTGGCTTTACGGAGATAACAAAGAAGGTGATGCTTAACTCTGTCGGGAAACTGATGACAGTCCGCCAGGGAGCCAAAATAAAGAAGATTCCGATGGAGACCGTCGTAGCAGCGTTCAGGGAGCGCGGCTTCGAGGTGACGGGCATAGATGAGCCACAGGAGTCATTGCCGCAGACATCGCAGTCAACGCATGCTGCCCATGGTTCCTGCGACAACCGTACGGAACAGATAAAAGCATACTTGCGCCGTCTGTCGGACGGAGAGTCTCTGGAGGCTGTGCGGGCTGACTTTGTGCGTAACTTCAGCGATGTCTCGTCAGAAGAAATAATGCAGGCGGAACAAGGGTTGCTGAAAGACGGTATGCCGCTGAACGAGGTCAAGAAGATGTGCGACGTCCATTCAGCACTTTTCCATAACGAGAGTGTTCATGAAGAGGAGCGCAACGTCGCCATGGCTAAGGATAATGCAGACATGGCATTGAAGCTTGCCGCCATCGAGGGGCATCCCCTTCATACCTTCTACCGTGAGAACGAGCGTTTGAAGACATTGCTTGATGAGGAAGGCGCGCCCAATGATAAGATAAGGAAAGTCCGCGACATCAGGATTCACTATGCGAAGAAGGGAGACCTGCTCTACCCGTTGCTGCGTGTGAAGTACGACATCAGCGGTCCTTCGCAAGTGATGTGGACAGTGGACGACGAGATACGCGACGAACTGTCCAGGCTGTCGCGTGCAACAGAGCAGGATGCCACTTGGACAGAGCGGGCAGAAGCCGTACTGAGACGTGTCGGGGAGATGATTTTCAAGGAGAACAACATACTTTATCCTCTCTGTGCCGCCAACTTCACCACAGAAGAGTGGTATGGCATCTATCGTGACAGCAAACAATATGAGACATGTCTTGACTTAGAACCGAACACATGGAAGGATGCGGAAGATTGTCTTTCAGACGACATCACAGCATCTGAAACGTATAAAGATGTTGTTAAAACAAGCGATGGAGATGAAATATTGATGGCTGGCGGACATCTCACCATAGCACAGCTTTCCGCCATGCTTGACACAATGCCTATGGAGATAACCTTTGTTGATGCTGACAACATTAACCGTTTTTTTAATGACAACGGACATAAAAAGGTATTCAAACGTCCTCAAATGGCGATTGACCGCGAGGTGTTCTCATGTCATCCTCCCAAGATAGAGCCGATGGTGCGCGCCATAATAGAGGACTTCAGGTCAGGACGTCGCGACAGCCTACCTGTATGGATGGAGAAGGAAGGTCACACCATGCTCATCACTTACATGGCAGTGCGCGACAAACAGAGCCGATATCTCGGCACGATGGAGCTGGTGCAAGACATGACCTTCGCAAAAGAACATTTCAGCCCGAATCATTAGTGTAATATAAAATAACGACAGTCATGCATAAACTGAAGATAAAACGTGTATATGAACAGGTGGAAGAATCAGACGGCTTTCGCATACTGACAGACCGCATATGGCCTCGAGGCATATCGAAAGACGCTGCCTGCTTAGAAGAGTGGGCAAAGGACGTCGCTCCCACTCCTGCTCTCAGAATATGGTTTGCTCATAAAGAGGAGAACTTTGAGAGTTTCAAAAAGCAATACGATGCGGAATTGTCTGCCAATCCTGCGGCGGCGTGCTTTGCCAGACATTGCAACGAACTGCTGCAGGAGGCGGACGTCACCTTGCTTTATGGGGCGCGTTCTAAAACATGCAATCATGCAGTCATTCTTAGAGACTGGATTTTAAATAGAGTATAAACAAATGAGTTTGTCCTCAATGCTGAGGACATCTCATTTTGAGAAAAGGCAAGTATGGCACATTCTATGGATGTGCAAACTTTCCAACACTCAAGTTCATCATAAATCCGTAATGGCGGTTCTTGTTGTTTCACATAACATCAGAACATAAAACCCAAACCTTTCTTTTGTTAAACCCCAACAGGTAATCAGCCCGTCATAACGTTTTTTACCTGACTGCATACCTCTTCATCCTTCTTCCACACTGCTGCCATCAGATTGACTCACTTTTCCCGGTGTAGCCCGCTACATACTTGATAAAAGCAGAAAACGATCTGACTGACAGCAGTACGAAATAAGGATGATGCCTGATAACCGATTCAGTTTTAAACCCGAATCGGTCAATATATATAGAAACCGGTCTCTTCAACTGACATTACATAAAGTCTAAAAAACGGAAGAATGTTTTCTTCATTCCGACATTGGCACAGAGAAAGAATCCTTTTTGTTGTACGGTTTTGAGGTTTATCGGTTCCCTATGTCGGATTCTTCGAAAAAAAACATATATTAACCGTTTGACATATAGAATTATTTCGTATATTCGGGCATTATTCATAACATAATAATTTTATACTATGAAAAGATTGGAATTAAGCCTGATTTTTATTAGTAGTATACATCTTTGTTCTGCGCAGGAAATATCATTCGCTCACAACATGTATAGAGGAAGAGATGTCCTGATAAAGAAGATGGTGTCACCGGTTGATCCAGGCAGCACAGGCAATAAGAAGGTATGGAGTCTGGAGGATGTCACAATAGAACAAAAGAAATATAAACAAGCCTTTAAAGATAATCCGGATGACATCCATTCTATAAAATCTACTGAGTCAGGAAACCGCAACTACTATCAGTTACGCCATGACACACTTTATTCACAGGCTTTTGAGAATAATCAGACTAAGATTACTTTCGATCATCCGGAAATTGAACTCTTGTTTCCTTTTTCATTTGGTGACAGTATACAGGGAGTCTATCATGGAACGGGAACATACTGTGATAAGCTACGATTGAGAGTTTACGGGCAGTATTCGATGAAAGCGGATGCGTATGGTACACTTGTTACACCGGAAGGCGATTCCATCAGGAATGTGCTACGTGTCCATACAAAGAGGAAAGGAATCATGGAATTATTTCCTCGGGATACAATTCTATCATCATTCTCTGAATTCGGTACAGACAGTATTGTTGAGAAAGTATATTCTGAAGACAATATAATTGTTGAGGATGAATACCGCTGGTATGTCACAGGGTACAGATATCCTGTATTGGAAGAGAATATAATAACCATGTATGGACAGCATATAACATCAGCTTTATATACACCACTTTCCCTGCAAGAGACGCTTCCTCTTGACGATGATAATCTTCAAATAAGGAATGCCGGTCACTTCCATGATGAAACTGATGAAGGAATGGGGCAAGGAAATGTTCCAATCAGATATGACTACGATGTGAATACAGCTTCTCATACAGTCCACTTTTCTTATGACTTGTCCCGTCCGGCAGAGGTGACCTTCATTCTTTCCGACCAGCAAGGTATTGTATACAGAAAGCTCTCCAAGAAGCAACCTGCAGGCAGTGGCTTTACTGCAGATATAGACTATGGAGGATTGCGTAAAGGTCTGTACGTTATTTACATCAAAGTTGATGAAGAACAGTTTGTAGAAAAATTTAATAACCGATAGCATGAAAAAGCAGTACCTAATCCTATTGTATGTGCTCTTGATTATAGCGGGTTGTTACCCCGAATCAATTATAGCACAGGGCAGTTACGAGGCTCTTGTCGCTGAAGGCACACTTAGAATACCGCGAACCTTCAAGGACGAGACCCAGTTGCCATCTCCGGAGGCAGCCGGTATGAACCGTTTCATTGATCATCCTGTATCATATAATACAGGAGTGGTTTCTCCATCCATCCCATTGTATGACATACAGGTAGGACGTTACTCTATGCCTGTAACTCTCAACTATCATGGAGCGGGCATCAAGGCTGATGACGAGAACTACTATGTCGGACTGGGTTGGTCTCTGTTTGTCGGTGGATATATATCACGAACCGTTCGCGGGCGACCTGACGAGCAGCAGGAGTTCAATATACGCTCAACCAGGACTTTCACTTTAGGAAATAAAGATGACCTTACATATTTGAAAGATGTCCTTCATCGGCAGATTGACGCCAACTACGACCGTTACAATTATAGCTTTGCCGGATACTCCGGCAGTTTCATCTTGCGCAAATCGGTAAGCGGTATGGATGTTGTCCAACTTCCGGAAACGGATTTGAAGATTGAACTTATAGGTGAGGTTCTTGAAGGCGTGAGAAACTTTAAAATTACGACGCCTGCCGGTGAGCAGTATTCATTCACAGAACGCGAACACACCAACTACCATTACAACCCACATGTGTTAGAAGCTAACCCCGGATACAGAACTGCTGATTACATGTGTGTTTCAGGTTGGTATCTGAGCAGCGTGGTCACATCTTCAAATGAGGATACTATCCGTTTTGCATACGATCGCTATAGTGAAAACCGGAGAAAATCGGAAGTGTATTCTCTGTATCGTTATTTCAGACATGTTAATAATCAATTCTATGAGGGTGGAAACGGTACTCCCCATCTTCGACCAATTCACATAATCACATATCCTGACAAATGTTATCTGAAAAGCATCACTTGCAGAAGCTGCTCACTACATTTCAAGAACAGTGTCGACGGAACACTTGGAAAGGTTCATCTTGACCACATATCTGTTATCTCTGTGACAGGTAAGGCTATTAGAGATATATCTTTTTCTTTCACTGATTCTAACAGCAAAGGAAAACTGCTTAAAGACCTGATTGTCAAGTGCGGTGACCAATTATTGGACTACAGGAACTTTGAATATTATCCGTGGTCAGGGTCTTTACACAAAGATCTGTTCGGCTATATGAACAGCAATCCACATTTGGAAGGATATGCTGACGATGAAATGAAATCAAGCATAAATCCGAACAGTGTGAATGATAATAATATTCCGTATAGCAGAATTTCCATATGGGAAGGTCTGATAACGACTATTGATACATTAGGCCGTGACACGGCAATTCGTGGTCCTATCGACAATAACGATTCCGCCCCACGCAATACTTGGTCAGAAATAAATTATAGTGTCCTTGACCGTGATGGAAAACTTGGTGTGGCACGAAGACACTATTTCAAGAGTGCCGTAGGTTTGTCTTTAAAGAGCATAAAAGATGCCAAAGGCGCAGTGACAACTTTCGAGTATGAGTCAAGTGAATGTGATTCATTCCGTTATACTGTAGGTGTCGGTCTGAGAATCAAAAACATCACGGTCTCCGATCCAATGACAGGCAGGACAAAGACAAGACATTTCGAGTATGAGAATCCTAAGAGCACCATCGATTTTGACCGACTGTCTTCAAGCAGTTTCATATCATTAGGCGGACTTATCAGACATCATGGTCTTTCGTCTAAAGAATGTTCGTCAGGCGCGACCTTTACGACAAGCTGTCGTGTCCCGGGTGCTTCTGTTGAGAATGCGGTGATTTACTATGGGAAAGTGACAGAGGAAATATCAGGTACAGGAATTGAGCATCCCATGAAGATTGTATACGAATTTGACACGTCTGATGTAGACCAGCCTTTTGTGTCGAACGGTGGCAGATTCCTACCGAATATTACGGATTGCTTCAGTGACCGATATGAGCGATACACCGGTACTAATGTCAATTGCGTAAATTCATCTGATACAAAATCATTTGTAAACGTATTCACACCAAAGTATATATATGACCATATTCAGGAAACATGCTGGGAAAAGGCCCCCTTAGTCCATAAGACGATTTATCGATATAATGGGCACAGCTACGAACCATTGCTGGAAGAAAAGAACATGTACAGCATGGATAAGCAGGAACGAATAAATGTGGGGTTCTTCGTGGAATGCATCACCCGCAGAGTGGAACAGAGTATAGGCAGGCCTGTATTTGAAAAAGAAATAATAGAAGATCTGCATGACCTGAACTTTCTGGAGACAACCCTTGTCTCAGGACGTTTATACAAGGACAGTACCACTACCATCAGATATTTCAGTAATGGTACGTCCCGGAAATCAACCGTATCTTACCGGTATAATGGTCACGGCGCATTTATCACAGAACTGATACCGTACGGTCTGTTTACAAGAGTAAAAGTAGACCCGGTTGAAGGCTTTAAAGACGTAGACAGGCTGAAGGGTTCCCCTCTGCATCTGCTACAGTCAGTCAAAGTCAGAAGCGCCAATCAGTCTTTAGACCGTTACTTCTGTTATTCATCCAACGTCAACAGCGGCTATTATAACGCTATCTCCGACAAAGGACATCAGAACCTTCCGGTTATGGAGAGAATAGTTGTTGACGGGACGGACACTCTGATGATAAATAACAGCTATGGTTACTTCGGGAATGGCAATAATCTGCAGCGGTCTTCCCGTGAACTGCTTTATAAAGGTTCTGTTGTATCCCGACAGGACTTCCTTGATTATGATTATCGTGGAAATCTGTTGGCTACCCGCATCAACGGGGGAACTACAAACAATTACAGATGGGGATTCCACGACACATTGCCAGTCGCTTTAATAGTAGGTGGAAAATGTGCGCCAAGCATTTCTCTTTCTGACATCAACGACAGAGACAGCCTGCTGGTTACAGCATATGATTATGACCCTTTGATTGGCTGTACCTCAATCACAGCTCCAAACAATCGGAAGAGAAGCTATGAATATATGGGCAACAGACTTGCTGCCGTGAAAAACAATAGTGGACATACCATGGAATCGTACGTGTATAGCCTTAAAGCACAGAATGGCAGTTACAATATGACCAGCAGGAAAATTCATACTGCAGCCGACTCTCCGGCTACAATTGAGACCATGACCTACTACGACGGTCTGGGCTATCCTGTGAACACTGTCCGACGTGGTATTGCCAATGACAATAAAGATATTGTTTCTTTGGTCACTTATGACGCATTGGGGAGGAAGACAACCGAATGGTTGCCTGTTCCCGTGAATAAGGTATCCTCTATGATAAATGAGCATGATGTCGCTTCCGCAGCTCAGGCTTTCTATGATAATGACGGTAAGCCATACCGCCGGTTCTTCTATGAGGAGTCTCCTTCTGAAACTTTATTGATGACACAACCGGCAGGAGATAATTTTGCAGACCATCCAATCTTGCAGGAGACTCTCGGTTCTGACAATTCTGCAGATTTATTGAAATGTAAACGTTTCAGACTTCAGCAGGACTATATTCTCCATGAAGACGGTTTTTATGGTGACGGAGAACTTTCTGTCAGTAAGACTACAGACAGCGACAAGCGTACTGTCTTTACCTTTACAGACTTCCGTGGAAATAAGATACTGGAGCGCATCGCTATCGATAATAGTACTATGGCTGATACATATTATATATATGACGCACTGGGCAATATTCGCTTTGTGCTTCCTCCCGGTCTGAAAGGCATGGAGGAAGAGAGCGGCAACTCATGGGATATCCGCAGCAACGAGGCACTCAGAAGCATGGCATACTTCTACCGTTATGACAGAAGGCTGAACTGTGTGGAGAAAAAAATGCCTGGAACAGAGTCTGTAATTTATCTTTATGACAAAACCGGGAATGCCGTATTCAGTCAGGACGGTAATCAAAGAAATAAGCGACAGTGGCATTTTGCTGTTCCTGACCGCTTCGGACGTCCGGTTTTTGAGGGGTTGTGCTCTACGCCTGACAGCGCATTGCTGGCAGACACGTGGATACACGCGGTGAGGTCCGGACACAACAGCACCGGCAATGGACTCAGTATGAACGGATATGAAGTGAACTTTCCGATTGATGTCGAGAAAATCCTGACTGTCAAATATTATGACAATTATGATTTTATGACAATGGAAGGATTCTCCGCACTTCCTTCATACCGGTCTCGCGGCAGTGCAAAAGGACTGCTCACTGGTATGGCGACAGCAGTATTGCCATCAGACACATGCATATTCAGCGCACAATGGTATGACGACGAAGACCGTGTGAATGCATACTTTACAACAAATCTGATAGGAGGCTATGACGTCACGACCACCAAATACTCTTTTACAGGCAAGCCAGTATCTGTAAAGAATCTTCATCGCACACGTCTGGTAGACGTAAAATACGCATATGAGACCCTTACTAACACCTACGACAGTGCGGATAGGCTGGTAAAGTCGATTAAGTATATTCCAAGAGCAGGCAACATTACTCTCGCCGAAAACACATATGACGGACTCGGGCGTCTTGCTACGTCAAAACGGAATGGGAACGAAGCTTTCACAACCACTTATAGATATAACATAAACGGGTGGCTGACAGACATTCAGAACCCGGTTTTCACAGAGAATCTGTTTTATGAGAAATCCCACAACAACAGCCAGGCACAGTATGGCGGAAACATTTCAGCTGTCGACTGGAAGGTAGGGGGCGCGTCTGACAATGGGCGGACACGAGGCTATACGTTCCGCTATGACAAGATGTCACGTCTGATAAAGGCAGACTATTTTGAGAATGGTCTGGCGTCCGACCATTACAGCACTGCTTACGGCTATGACCTTATGGGGAACATCACAAGCATTAAGCGAAACGGACTTCTCGATGATGATGAGTTCGGACTGATTGACGACCTTACATTAAGCTATCAGGGCAACCAGATGGTCAAGGTGTATGATGATGCCGAGGGACCGGTATACAAAAATGCCATGCACTTTGCTGATGGGACGGACAAGGATGTTGAGTATAGTTATGATGCCAATGGCAACATGATAATGGATTTGAACAAGAACATAGAAAGCATCACGTATAATTCTTTAGGTTTTCCGGAGCATGTCAAGACCAGTCGTATCATAAGAATAGAATCGGTTCGCAATGAAAATAATATAGAATATACCTATGCTGCCGACGGCAGAAAACTGCGTGTAAAGTACATAACAACACATCCGACAGTGAATCGGGAAGGAAAATGTCTGATACCGTCCTTTCCTGTGATAAAACCTAGTTATTATACATTTGAATATTGCGGTAATTGGATTTTCCGCGACAGCACTCTGCATGACATATTATTTGATGGCGGATATATCAGTTTTGAACGTAACACGCCACATGTCCATTTCTATTTCCGTGACCATCTTGGCAATGTGCGTGTGGTGACTGATAGGGATGGTAATATAGAGCAGTCAAACCATTACTATCCTTTCGGTGCGACCTTCGGAGAGAGCACGAATCCCAACCTACAGTGGTTCAAATACAATGGCAAGGAGCTGGATACGATGTATGGATTGAATCTTTACGACTATTCAGCCCGTGCTCATGACCCTTTATTGGGCAGATTCACAACACAGGATCCGTTGCAGGAGAAGTGCTACGGGATGAACCCGTATGGGTATTGCGTGAATAATCCTGTGAGGTATATTGATCCGGATGGAGAAAGACCGAAAGCATATGAGGCTGCATTAATGGCGGCATATGTATATGGAAAAGATGCCGAGCAATATAAGGAACGATTATTACAAACTGGTTGGACAATCTCTGATTTTAAACCATCTATCCAAATGAGATACACCCGTTTTTATCAAAATGGTTTACAATCTGTACTATTTCAACGAACAGTAGAAGGAGTGACCGAATACGCATATGTCTATGCTGGTACAAATTCTATCGAAGATGCCGTTGAAGACTTTGCACAAATTGCAGGTGTTGCATTTCAATATCACACAGCTATTTATAATGCAAGGATTTTATCTGACGAATTAAAGAATAGTGAATTGACATTTGTCGGACATTCACTTGGAGGAGGAGAAGCTATTGCCTCAAGTATGGCAACAGGTAGAGCGGCTATAACATTTAATCCTGCTGCTGTCAGTTGGTTAACAAAACAAATAGAAGGTTTGAATAAAGTTCCAAATGTTGTTAATTACCGCGCCGTAGGATCAAAAATTGGTATTGGGAATATTAGACTTGGAGGTGACATGGTGAACAATTTCCAAGAAAAGCTCGGACTGCATCTCCCTGGAAAAACAATCGGGATACCAACGGGATTCATACCGACTCATACTATATATGAATTTTTAAAACACAAATTACCGGAGCCATGAGACGTTTATTGATAAAAAGGATGATAGTGGTACTATCAATCTTTACATTACTATATACATGTAGATATGATGAAATGACACATATGAGTGATTATGAACTTGAATGGGTGACAAACAGACATGAAGGGGAAATAATGTATTTAAAATCTCAGGATGGCGTTGTTGACACTGTAACTATATTGGAAATTTATGTTGACAATTTGTTGGATCCTATCAACTGGGGGTACTTCAATACAAGCAGTAGAGTCTATATAGCTTCAGCAGGTGTGCGATATGCTACTAATGAGGGAGGAGGTATCTTGCAGATAAATAAAATAAGCAACTGCAGACCTATTTGTTTCTCTACTATATGGTTGTCTAACATACCGTTGAATACTACGAGTTTGCGGATAGGTGGTATTACAATGAACGACATTATGTTTTTTGATATCAGTAAATCAGAAGCCGTCAATCGAAAAGATTCTAATGTCATTATAAGCTATTCATGGAGCAAGAAGTATGGACTTGTACAATACACGCTGAAAGACGGGACGGTCTTTTCAAGGGTTTTAGAAAATGAGAATAGTCATTAAAGATAATAAAGTTAATCAAGTTTGGGGAATATGCGTATCAGAATTAACAAAAACGACTCTATAGAATACCTGAAGGTTGTCGACAGCCCTTCAAACCATAAAAGAATAATGCAAAAGATGTACGGTAATTGGTATATTGCAGAGGCACTGCATTTTTAAGAAGTTGCCCGCGAGTTTCACGCCTGCATAATTGCATAAATCACAAATAAATCTCATTAATTATGAAAAAGATTGCAATGTATTTCAAGTTCGCCATAATCTATATGCTGGTTATAATCTGTGTAGATATTTTTGTTATATGCAAAAAAAATGTCAGTGATAGGAATGGCAGGGTTTCTGTAGTATATCTTATGGATAAAAAAGACATTGCCTCAATGTTTATTGAGAATGTTGAGGCGTTCAGGCTGGCAATATTACAAATGGAGAGAAATCCTGTATCCTCTGTAATCGCGGACACGTCATGGTGGGATCCTGCTCCTCTCTTTTCACCTTATGCAATAATATATGATGAAGATAAAAAAAGGTCTGTAGCTTTAGATGTTCCAGTATCCTCAAGACTTAAAGCATATACCGATACCATATTTTATAACAAGGACAGTTTGTTGGCTGTGGCAATAGTAACATTGGAGATGAAGCGGTATATAGGAGACACTGACAAAAAGAATATTTTACGATATGATGCAAGGGCTCTATTCTGTTGCCGTGGCTCCGTCAGTGAGAAATTCTCAATATATCCTTTTACCCTTTGGAATGTGATAGGATATAATAATAAAGAACTTGCTACAAAAGATATGATATACTTATGTACGCATAAAGTCAAGGGAATAGGAATGTCGGCAGATACAGTATGTGAGGGCGGTCTGTATTTAGGCAATGTGGATGAGCCATCTTTTTTCGATTCAATCATCTTCAACAAGAGTTATGAAGGACTGTATTTGTTCCAATACTATGTTTATATGGGAGAGGTTGGGTTGTATAATTACCACAGTAACATCCGCGCAAAATAATGGTTGTGCCTGCTCTTTGTTTTGTGGTTCTTGTTTCTGAATTAAGATTACAACAGTTGAAACTACAGCTGCATTTTGAGTCTGCATACAGAAACATAGTGAATAAACCACTGATGTCTATTGAGAGCAGTGCTTTTCTTGCAAAACTTGCTTATACAACATCAGTAGAGAATTTGATGAAAAGACGTAAGACCAAAGATTCAAGAATAAATATAATATAAAATGGTGGGAAAATTATATTAATCAAAATAAATAAGTTATGAAATACAAAATAAATATTCTAATACTATTGTTCATGATATGTTCGTGCGACAATCATGACTTTGAACTCCGTTACAAGGAACAGGCTTTATATATTCATAATATGTTGCACATTTCTATTGAACCTTTAAATAACTTGGATAAAGCTTATTCATATCTTGTTTTTTTGCGTCAGTATAAACCGTATGATAATATAGATACCATTCATTTGGAAAAAAGATTATCAAACTCGTTTAGAGTTGTTGAGACATCATCTGATGATTGTACAAGCGTGTATAGAAGTAACGTACACTATATAAGGGTGTATCCCAACACCAGATATAAAATAGAACATCTCGGGATGGGGGCAAGAGTAAGAATTATAAAATATTTCCAATCAGACTCTTCAGGTAAATTACATTCCGTAGAATGATAAAACGTGCGGATAGAGGATGGTTTTCCAAATTCTTCATCATTGGTGTAGCCCGCTGCATTTACTTTATGAATAATGAAAAGCATCCCCTGAGAAACACACAATCTTACGTAAACTGATTCCGGGCATCTTATTACCGAAGTATAAATTAAAAAAATAGACATTATGAAAAAAACTGTTGCTCAATGTTTCGTGTTAACACTTTTATTATTCATTTCTTGTATAAGAATAAGTGATGAAGGAATTCTTAAAAATATAGACAAGATATGGAATCCAAAGCTTGTTGATATTTTTGTGGCATATAGAGGTACAAACTGGCTTGATGGCACTGATACATATATAATAGGAAAAGCACGTGGAGATGTTCCTCATTATTTTGTCGATTATTCTTATTTCACCGGACAATTTGATGTTATTGAGAATGAACAGATAAAAAAAACGTGGACTGGCGACTTTTTTTCCAAACAAGAAATTGCTGACATAATTAAATTCTTTCAAAAAGCAAGAGTTTTTTTATTATCAATAGACAGTTTGGGGAATATGCGCATCCGGATTAACAAAAACGACTCTATAGAATACCTGAAGGTTGTAGACAGTCCGGCAAAACATAAAAGAATAATGAAAAAGATGTACGGTAATTGGTATATTGCAGAGGCAATGCATTTTTAGGAAGTTGCCCGGGAGTGTTCCGCCTGTATATTTGCCAAACTTACAAATAAATCTGATTAGTTATGAAATTATTTAGCTTTATAATTGTTGTAATATTGTTTTCTACATCTTGTTCAAATATAGACCATCCCGTAGATAAGACAAAACTTTACTCTTACGATTATCGATTGTTTCAAGGAACTCCAGTCTGGCCATTGGCTAAGGCTGCCCATTATGAAGACATGGCAAGTGTAAAAAATATTGTCAGCCAGTCCTCAGTTAGCCAATATACCTGATTCCGTTTATGGAAATACCATGTTGATGATGGCAATTATCAATCAAGATTACGATTTGTTTAAATTGCTAATTGATAATGGGGCAAATTTCAACTACCACAATACATATGATGGAAGTTCTCCGATAATAGAGGCTTGTTCTTATAGAGAGTATGATTCCAAGTTTGTAAGGGATTTGGTTGCAAAAGGAGCGAATGTAAATGACACTACTGATAATGCTCCTTATGCACAAAGCAGCCCTTTAATGGAGGCAGCCGGGTGTGGCAACTCCTCAATTGTAGAGTATCTCATAAAGGAAGGTGCGAATATTAATTATAGGAATAATTTTGGCACAACACCATTAGGAGAATCAATCCTTACAGAAAAGTATGATGTCGCATTAATACTATTAAACAGTGGCGCGGATTTTTCTTCTCTAATATATAATAGTGTGGATAGACATGGAAGACTCACCGTACCCGTTAAATTGCCGGAGGCATTAAGAGATGCGATGATAGATTTATGGACTATCAAATATTATAGGAAACGGAAATTAATAAAGTTTCTAAAAACAAAAGGTATTGATTATAATTCTGTCCCAATACCAGATTATATAATCGATATGGCAAAAGAACAATATCCTTCAACATGGAAAGAATATCTTAAAAAATATTAATTATGCTATATTTGTGCTAATACAACGGAGACTGTATCTTTAGCCGCAACCGCCTCTCATGGAGAAGCAAAAGACACTTCCATTCTGCACAAATATAGTTATTCCTGAATTTGGTGTGATAACTTAACGATTAAATAAAAGAAAATCGCTGAATATTTTGTATATTTGAGTATGACTGCCATATATCTACTTGTAAATTGGAGGACATAAACAACAGAATAAAAGTGACGGAACGAAATGCATACAGCTTTAGATATGTTAGATATGAAAGAAGTTTCAAACTAAAGCTATATGCACAGCACGTCTGCTGTACAGTCCGAAATATCGGACAACCCATAATCAAGTGAAAAACGGTTTTGGCGGTATAATGACTCGGCGTTAATATGAAAGCCTTCCGGTTCGGGGCATGATAAATTTATTTATTACATAGAGTGAGAACGACACATTGCACACTTCATCCCTGTTTTACGCTACAATTATAACAACATTCATTTTTATATCCGACATAAAAGCATTAACTTTGCATCTGCTCCGGCACAACTGCATGCAGCGACATGCATTTTACAGCAACCCGAATAATATAAAACATAATAAGATTATTAACACTTCAAACAAACCCAAACAACGAAGAAAAATGTCAAACAGCTACATTGCCTCAAAACCACGTTACGAGATTCTTGACGGTCTGCGCGGAGTGGCGGCAGTCATTGTCGTATTGTTCCACATGTTCGAGTGCTATTCTCCCGGCACATTGGAACAGATAATAAACCACGGCTACCTTGCGGTGGACTTCTTTTTCGCCTTGTCAGGATTTGTCATTTCCTATGCCTACGACAACCGATGGGACAAGATGACGATGACCGACTTTTTCAAACGACGCATCATACGCCTTCATCCGATGGTTGTATTCGGAACTCTGTTCGGCGCATGCTTTTTCTATATCAACGCGTGCGACAGTTTCCCGGTAATAGAAACAGTGCCGTGGTACTTCTTCCTGCTCGCCATCGTATGGTGTCTCACACTCCTGCCCATACCGGCATGGCTCGACATGCGCGGCACAGTAGTCACAAATCCGTTCACAGACCCCGTTTGGTCGCTACAGTTCGAGTATATAGCCAACATAATTTACGCCTTCATACTGCGCCACCTGTCCAAGCTGGCAATAGCAATACTGTGCGTCGTGGCTGCCTTCTTCACCGTCACGCTGACCATGAACATAGACCTGTTCGGATTTCTTGGCACACGCACATGGGCAGCCTACACAGTCATCGGAGGATGGTCGTTTGAGCTGCCGCAGATATACATAGGACTTGTGCGCCTTGCCACACCTTTCCTTCTCGGCATACTCGTGGCACGCATAGGACGCTTCATCACCATCGGCAACGCATTCTTCTGGTGCGCGCTCCTGGTAGTCGGTGTGACCGCGTGTCCGCGTCTGGGAGGCGAGGAACACATGTGGATGAACGGCATATATGAGTCAGCGGTCATAATCATCGCGTTCCCGCTCATACTCTGCATCGGTGCGGGCAGCAAGATACGCGGCAGGAAAGCATACAGGCTGTGCAACTTTCTCGGAGAGATTTCATATCCGATCTACCTGACACACATCATATACATATACATGCTGTACAACTTCAAGAACAATCATCCGGACGCACCGCAGAGCATGATAATATGCGTTTGCGCCGGACTCTTCATAGCCTCGCTCTTCACAGCTTACGCAGCTCTGAAGCTGTATGACATGCCTGTGCGCGAATATCTTAAAAAACGCTGGTTCAGCGGTAAACGGACAGAAAAGAACATAGAAAAGAAATAAAAACAAAAACACAATATCAAAAACAACGATGAAACGAATAGTCTTTCTGGATTACGTACGCGTGTTCGCATGCTTCCTTGTCATGATAGTGCACGCAAGTGAGAACTTTTACGGTGCAGCCGGCTCTACCGACATGGCGGGTCCGCGGTCGTTCCTGGCAAACGAGGCTGACCGTCTGTGGGTGAGCGTATACGACGGATTCTCACGCATGTCTGTGCCACTGTTCATGATAGTGTCGGCGTTTCTGCTCGCCCCGATGAAGGAAGGGCAGACCACGTGGCAGTTCTACCGCAAGCGGAGCCTGCGCATACTGCCACCGTTCTTCGTATTCATGATACTTTACTGCACGCTGCCGCTGCTCTGGGGACAGATTGACGGAGAGACGTCACTGAAAGACCTGTCGCGCATACTGCTCAACTTCCCCACCCTTGCCGGACATCTGTGGTTCATGTATCCTCTCTTCAGCCTCTATCTGTTCATACCCTTCATATCACCGTGGCTGAGCAAGGCGACAGCGAAGGAGGAGCGTTTCTTCATCGTGCTCTTCCTCATCTCCACATGCATTCCGTTCCTCAACCGCTGGTGCGGCGAGGTGTGGGGACAGTGTTTCTGGAACCAGTATCACATGCTCTGGTACTTCTCGGGCTATCTTGGCTATCTTGTCATGGCACACTACATAAGGGTGCACCTCACATGGGACAGAAAGACACGCCTCGTCCGCGGCATGGCACTCATGGCAGCCGGAGCCGCCATCACCATATGGTCGTTCTATGTGCAGGCTGTTCCGGGCATCACCCACTCCACCCCTGAGATTGAGATAGGCTGGGCTTTCTGCACCATCAACTGCGTGATGCTCACTGCCGGAGCGTTCCTCATGTTCACATGCATAAAGGCGAAGAAAGCTCCAAAGATCATAACCGACCTGTCCAAACTGAGCTACGGCATGTATCTCATGCACATATTCTGGCTCGGCATGTGGGCTGGTGTGTTCAAGTCTGTCCTCACACTGCCCACCGTGGCTGCCATCCCCTGCATCGCCATATGTACGTTCGTATGCTGCTACATCACAGCGAAAGTCATATCGCTTATCCCCGGCAGCAAATGGGTGATAGGATAGACACAAGTCAGCCAAAGCGTCAATATCTTATCTTTTTGCAGCTTATTCTATAAAAAAGTGTCTTTTTGTTTGTTTTTCAAAATAAAACATGTATCTTTGCAACCGAAAAATTTAAAAGGGAGATAAAAGGAGACTTCTCCGGAAGGCTTCCCACATATCCGCCTTGGACGACAGGGCAATGGTTTTTCAGGTAACATAACAAATCAAATAACTAACATTAAAGAAATGAAAGCCACAGAAGTTGTAGAAAATCTGAAGAGAAGATTTCCGAATGAGCCTGAATACATACAGGCAGTAAGTCAGGTGTTAGGCACCATCGAAGAAGAGTACAACAAGCATCCGGAGTTTGAGAAAGCAAACCTCATCGAACGTCTGTGCATTCCAGATCGCCTTGTAGAGTTCCGCGTGACGTGGGTTGACGACAAAGGCAACGTGCAGACAAACATGGGATACCGTGTACAGCACAACAACGTGATTGGTCCGTACAAGGGTGGTCTGCGCTTCCACGCATCAGTAAACCTGAGCATCCTGAAGTTCCTCGCATTCGAACAGACATTCAAGAACTCGCTCACAACCCTGCCTATGGGCGGTGCCAAGGGCGGATCTGACTTCTCTCCGCGCGGCAAGAGCAACGCTGAGGTGATGCGCTTCTGTCAGGCTTTCATGAACGAGCTCTACCGCCACATAGGTCCCGACGAGGACGTTCCGGCTGGCGACATCGGTGTAGGCGGCCGTGAAGTGGGCTACATGTTCGGACAGTACAAGAAACTGACACACCAGTTCTGCGGCATTCTCACAGGAAAGGGTCTTGAGTTCGGCGGTTCGCTCATACGTCCGGAGGCTACAGGATACGGTAACGTTTACTTCCTCGAGAACATGCTCAAGACACGCAACATCGACCTGAAGGGAAAGACGGTGCTTGTGAGCGGTGCAGGAAACGTGGCTCAATATACAGTGGAGAAACTCATACAGCTCGGAGCGAAACCCGTGACACTGTCTGACTCGGACGGCTACATATACGACCCGGACGGAATAGACGAGGAGAAGCTGGCTTATGTGAAGGAACTCAAGAACATAGAACGCGGACGCATAAGCGAGTATGCGGAGAAATACGGAGTGAAATATGTTGCCGGAGCAAAGCCGTGGTTTGAGAAGGCGGACATCGCACTGCCCTCTGCCACACAGAACGAGATAAACGAAGAGGCTGCCAAGGCACTCGTGGCAAACGGAGTGTTCGCCGTAAGCGAAGGCGCGAACATGCCGTCCACACCTGAGGCTATCAAAGTGTTCCAGGATGCCAAGATTCTGTATTCACCAGGAAAGGCTGCGAACGCCGGCGGTGTGGCAGTGTCCGGACTTGAAATGACACAGAACTCTGAGCGTCTGCGCTGGAGCAGCGAAGAGGTGGACAGGAAACTGCACGAGATAATGAACGACATTCACGCCAACTGCGTGAAGTACGGCACAGAGCCGGACGGATACATCAACTACGTGAAGGGCGCCAACGTCGCAGGATTCCTGAAGGTAGCCAAGGCGATGATGGCACAGGGAATAGTCTGACCCCTGCATCAGAACATAAATTACGGAAATGGAATATAGCACAGCACGGCATTATCGGCTGTGCTATATTTTTTCCAAGCACATGTTCCGAATCAACCCGGTTATGTGTTTTCGTATAAAACTTTCTTGACCGGTTGCAGCAGTTGCTCTATAAGTCTTGTGTCTTCTGTAATTATGCTTGCGCTGCCAGACATTTCCTGTGATACTGGAAGACGCTTCCCGTACGATGTTTTCAACCCGTCAGGGAATCCCACTTCAACAACGTAATTGTTTTCGTCCGTCGGTATAAGTGATATACGACGTACAACACCTTTCACTGTACCGAACTCCTTCTCCGGGAAATTATCAAAACTCACATTCACCCTCTGGTTCTTTCTCACCCTGCCCGCTCCGAGCGCAGGCAACTGAACCTTCCCTATCAATACAGGTGCGTGTGACGGCACCACACTGAAAACAACCTTTCCGGATTCAACATTCTGGTTTCTTGCCCAGAAATTCGTGAAAGTCACCGTGCCGTTTACAGGACTCGTTATAAGATAAGTCATTCGCCATGTGGCGATGTCGTTTACAAGCTGGTTTACAGACGACTTCATATCAGTAAGTATATTGCTGAGCTGCTCTGCGTACTGCTGCTTGAGTTCTGTGATTTCCGAGCTTATCTGCAGTTGCTGCGACCTGTTGTTCGTCACGTTATCTGTTGCGTTGGCAACGTTGAGCTCACTTTGCAGCAGAGTGTTGCCCGCCTGTTCGAAATCCTCATCTGATATAAGACCTTTGTCATGAAGAATAAGAGACCTGTTGTAGTTTTTCTTCTGCAACTCATGCTGCTTGTTCACTATAGTCTGCTGTCTCAATGCGGATGCTGTCTGGCGCCTGCATATTTCAAGCAGCCTCTGGCTTGCCGCAATCTTCTGCGGATAATAATTCAATGTTATGAACTGGTTATAATTGTCAAGTTTCAGCATCATCGTTGAAAAGTCGCTCTGCATGGAGCCTAACTTCATTCCGGTATTGCGGATGTGGTATATCTTCATGTCGTTTGTAGCAGCAGTAATCCGTTCAAGTTCGGACGCAAGAGAATCAATGTCTTCCACAACAGCCGGATTATCTATCAGGACAAGCCGTTGTCCCGCCCTTACCTTTTGCCCGTCTTTCACATATATGTCAGCAATCGCACCGGATGTCTTGGCAACTATATTGGCTGGAGGATTCTGTGATGTAAGCGTTATTGTAGCGTTCACCACCTGAGGATACTTGAAAAACCATGAGCCTACAAGAAGCACTGCCACGAACACCGTCAGCATGAATATTCCACGACGCAGAATCCATGAGGGAGTCTGCCCCAAGACCTCCTGAACATCCTCACTTCTCAGTTCGATATCGTCGATTTCCTTTTCGATGTTTGCATCCTTTCCCGTCATAACCCTGTCAGTTTCCTAATTCCAATTGATTTTTTACCAATGTGTAATATGCTCCTTTTTTTGCGGTCAGCTGCCTGTGTGTACCCTGTTCTACCACCCTGCCTTTATCAAGCACAATTATATTGTCCGCGTTCTGCACTGTACTGAGCCTGTGCGCTACAATTATAACTGTCTTACCTTGTTTGAAGTCTTCAATGTTATCCATTATTTGCCTCTCGTTTGTTGCATCGAGAGAATTTGTTGCTTCGTCAAAAAACAAATATTCAGGATTCTTATATACAGCCCTTGCTATTATTATACGCTGTTTCTGTCCTTGACTAATACCCTTTCCCTCCATTCCTATTTTGGTATTATACGCAAGAGGAAGCCCGTCTATGTATTCTTTTATGTTCGCTGTCCGTACGGCATTCAGCAGTCTCTGTTTGTCTATACTGTCCGCACCTACTGCAATATTGCCGGCTATTGTGTCAGAAAAGATAAATCCCTCCTGCATGACAACTCCGGTGCGGTCGCGCCACACATGGCTGTTTATGTTTTGAAGAGGAATCTGTCCTATGTTTATGGTTCCCTTATTTGGCTTATAGAACCCCAAAAGAAGTTTTATAAGCGTGGTTTTCCCACTTCCGCTTGCACCTACTATAGCCGTGGTCTTTCCCTGAGGAATGTCTATGGTGACATCTTCCAATGCATAGTCACGGTCGGCACCGTCATAACTGAACCACAGATTGCGTATGCTGATAGACTTATCTTCAGGAAGCTCATACAGCTTTGATTCCACATCCTCTTCCTCATCTTTCTTATTATGTATTTCTCCCAAACGTTCAAGACTTATCTTCGCATCCTGTAATGACTGCGCCAATCCGATAAACTGGCTTACCGGGGCTGACAGCTGCCCGATAATATAGCTCATCGACATCATCATTCCAAGCGTCATCTGACCTTCCACCACGGCACGCGCCGCTATGTAGTTTATCGTCAGGCTTGTCAGTTGGTTGAATAATGAAGAGCCTATCTGCTGGTACTGACCAAGCGCGAGACCTTTCATGCTTATCTTGAACAGTCTCACCTGAATGCGCTCCCATTTCCACCGTTTCTGTTTTTCGCTGTTTGTAAGCTTTATCTCCTGCATGCCGGTCACAAGCTCGATCATGTTGCTTTGGTCAGCAGACGCCTGTGAGAACCTGCGCTGATCCAGCTCACGGCGATAACGCATGAAAGCCATAATCCAAAGAACATACAAAGTGTTTCCTACAAAGAAAATCCCCAATATCGTAAGATTGTAATAAGCAAGTATGAAACTGAATATTATGAAGTTTGCCAATGAAAACACCACGTTTATCGATGTGCCTGTAAGAAACGCCTGTATGCGGTCATGATCTCCTATGCGCTGCATAATATCTCCAATCATTTTTGTATCAAAATATGCAATCGGCATGCGCATGAGTTTTATCAGGAAATCGGATATAAGGGCAATGTTGATACGGGTTGTAGTATGCAGGACAATCCAGCTTCTGAGAAACTCTATTCCCATTTGCGTGAAATACAATACGAGCTGTGCGATAAGAATCAGCGTTATAAGGTTAAGATTCTGATTTCCTATACCTCCGTCGACCATTGTCTGAGATAGAAATGGAAAAATAAGCTGCAACACTGTTGTGACGCACATGGCAAGTATAAGCTGCATTATCTGTGACTTGTGAGGTATCAGATAACGAGCGAAATATCCTAACCCTATTTTCCTCTCCTTCTCATCCTTGTTTCTCTCATACACATCATCATCATAAAATGCCGGTGTGGGATATAAAATAAGAACGGTTCCCTTATTTTCATTATTATGCGTAGTACTTATCCAGCATTTCTCCAGTTCCTCCTTTGTGAACACCGCCTTTCCTTGTGCAGGGTCAGAAATGTAGAAACGGCATTCATTCTCTTTGTCCTTGGATGTAAAAAAACGTCCTTTATTTGTATGTCTTATTCTGTAGCATACCACAAAATGATTCTGATTCCAATGCAGTATGCATGGCGTGGGTACGTCGTTTATGAGTTGCTCCAATGTCACCCTGACGCCTTGTGTACGAAATCCAATCATTTCCGCCGCATCGCTTATACCAAGCATTGAGACACCTTCTTTGGTAAGAAAAGAACGTTTGCGCAGTTCTGCCAAAGTATAACTGCGCCCATAATATTTCGCTATCATACGCAGACATGTAGGACCGCAATCCATGGCGTCAAACTGGGTATAATGTGGAAATGATTTTCTCATATACTTTATATCAAAATATACTATCTTAAATTATATTTTCTGACAATACGTTTATAAGTCATGAACTTTTCTTCAGATATTTTCCTTATCTTTCTTTCATCAATATTGTCATTGTCTTGCGATTCGCATTTTGATATCTTTGATATAAACGGGAAGACTATGAATTTATTTGAGATTGCCCGTGATATTACACTTATCCAAGTTTCATTCTTCCGACGTCTTGATTTTAGTATCGCGTCAAATGCCGGGCGGAACATTATGACGAACTCCGATTCGAATATTTTATTCGTCCAGAACAGATTATCTTTTACATGTACCATATCAAGAATATCCTCGCAGCCTCCGAAAATGATGTGCGCCCCCAATGCAGCTCCTGTTATAATTCCGTCAATGAGAGTATTGTAATCATAGTTTTCAGAAAACCGATGTCTGCCCGTACATATTATTATTATATCATCATCCGCATTTGCGTCTATCTGTTTTATGATTCGTCTTAATTCGAGCCATATATTTGACTCAACATTGTCTCCATCAATATTTTTAACGTGTAGCTCAAATTCTGCATGTTCTGAGAACTCATGTTCTATGACCGACCTGTCATCCGTGTTACTATCACAGATAACATATGTGGGTATATTAAATATCTCTTCTTTCATATTGTATGCTTACTATAAAAATTATTCACTTTATCAAGCATATGCAGTCGGTTTCTTGTAGCCTGAAACAGTCCGGCAACATACCCCTTTTTATTGTTTGACGACGTGACGTCCGAATATCCGAACTCCTTTTGAACCGATATGTATGGATACATAACAAAGATATTGTCGCTCAGTTCGGAAATCTTAATGTCGGTTGTAAATCCCTCCTGTGTATCGGCTTGAATCAATGTCTCATAAAAACGTGAATAAACAACGGTGAACTGCATTCCATTGAATCTTTCCAACCAGAAAAGATGACGGCTGCACTGTACAGGTGTCTTCATCCAGCTTACACCTCCGGACAATATGTCTGCATTAAGCTTATCTGCCTCTTCTATTCTCTCAAAAAGATATTCCCTGTTGTAGTTTTCCGTGAAAACATGGTCATCTTCACAGAAGATAAAAAATTCACTTCTTTTATCATGTTCTTTTCTGACCACACTCATAAATGTCTGCCATAGACCATATGCACCTATTCTGTGTTCCAAAGCCGGTAATATATTCAACGCAAACTCATTTTTGTCTTTAAACTGTTTTTCTGTCGATGCTTTCCTGTCTGTCCTTATTGATAAATTAGGGACATATACATTCATAATAGATCTTGTTGTTTTAGTTATCATACTATATATAAATAAGAAATCTTGATTGTCTGATGTTGAAATTATTCTTTATTATATATTCTTATCAAAGATATTTTCCAATATACTTCCCACATTTTTCAGTCCTGTGTCTCCTGTATCAACAGAAACTATTATCCCGTCAGGATCTATAAGTACCGATGTTGGATATGAGGTTATCATGTATTTCTTGATAATATTACCGTTAATAAAGTCACCTCCGTTTATATTAATCCACTCCATATTATGTTTCTTGATCACGGACTCGAGTGCCGGTAACTCTTTGTCTACACGGTGTCCGTCGTCCAGATCTGTAGATACACTGACAATCTGTACGCGATCCCCGTATTTATCATATATGGATCTCAATGTGGGCAATGCAGCGATGCACGGACCGCACCATGTTCCCCAGAAATCGATAAGGACATATTTGCCTTTCTGTTTCTCAAGAGAGAAAGTCTTTCCATTTATGTCTTTGCATTCGAACGACGGAGCCCTGAAACCGTTGTTCGGTGCAATCGGTATGTTGATACCGTCTGTATTCATTATCCTTATCTTGCATATCTGTCGTACCTCGTCTATATCGCCTATGTAGAAAAACACATTTCCGATACGTAGTGGAATATTTGTGGATAATGAACCACGCGGTGTGTTATTTATGTTATATTCATAAAAATTCTCTCCGATCGGATATATATTAACGTGAAAGTCTTTTCCTTCAACGTTGACATCGCATTCGAGCCGATAACCGTATTCTATGTAACAACGCAGGTCTTTGATGTCGCGTCCGTCTATCATCTCATCCCACGTCAGGTACGGTGCAACCCACAAACCTCCTTTCTGTCCGCCGACAGTATCATACATAATAGGCTGACGTGCAAATGTTTGGACTTCATCTATGCACTCCGGTCTAAAATAATAACAGTAGTCGTCAGAAAAATCATGATTATTGTTAATATCCATTATACAGAAACAACGTCCGTTATCCTGTCTGCCGATTAAGACAGTCAGGTCTTTTCCTATTTTTTTAAAGCGGCATGTAGTTATTTTTCGGAAATTGTTAGCAGGTATTCCTGAGAATTCCGAATATTTAGTTTGCTCAATCTCAATTGTGTTTTTAATTATATCCATTCGAGATTTAGCGTCTATAACATGTTTCAATTCTGCCTCAAAAACACTATCAGACTGATGTTGGGCATATATGGATGATGAAATAAATATAAGAATAACCAATAAATTTTTCATTGATGAATTTGTCTAATTAAATCTTTGCTTATACATGTATAACTATAGTAGACTCTTGCTTTTATAACAAAAATTATACTTGGTACGATAAATTATCGTACAGTAGTACCAATATTTTCTTATTTTCAATAAGATACTCCACATAAATAAGTAATTATTATCACATTTTAGAATTAGGGAGCACGTTATTTTAAACTAAAAAGCGACGTGTCCCTAATTACTAATTAAGAAAATTTTGTTTCCAGATTTACATTACAAACAATTATAAATATCTTTAAGATACTAATTGTATAAATTTACCTTTATGGATATACACTACCGTCACAAAATTTTATTAATGTATTTGTTGGTCCTTCACATTTTACATATTCCAAACCAGACGAACATCTTCCATGACAATTTGTAATACTTATTGTATGCTCTGAACCTGAGCCATTTTTACACGTGGCAGATACACTACAAATAGAAATACTACCACTTCCATCATAGCTTCCAACGCCTCCTACTACTTTTTTCATTTCATCCTTAGTCAGGACATCTCCCAAATTCTCTGGGAGTTTGAGTTTCAATTTTGACATAACAAAATAAAATTAAAAGTTGATAAATATAAATTAACCCAGACAATATTGCAAGTCATTGACACTGTAAATGTCCGGCATTTCGTGTCCGTTTATGAATATTGTAGGTGTTCCGATGATTTCCATTTTCTTACAGAACTCGTACATGAGTTTTGCATTTTCTTTATTGTGCTCATATTCTTTTGCAGCCAGGCTGTATTTCTTTTTAAACTCATTAATATCTTTGTTCTCACTGCTGTACCAGTCTGAAAGGACCTGTTCCATATCAGCTCCATCCTGTGCGAGACTTAGGAAAAGGTCAACAGGTGTCTCATCATAGTATTCGCTGTCAGGATTTATTGCGAATATCATTTGCAATTTTACATTTCTGTTGTGTTCTGCCAAATTCTGAAGTATTGGCTGAGCGGCAGCACAGTGGCTGCAATATGGATTGCAAACTTTTATGATATGTATGTCACCATCGGGATTTCCTAATGTGATACCGTAACCGTCTGTGGGAAAATCTATCTTCTTATTTTTATGCAAAAGTGCGGAAAATACGGCAGGTGTGTATTTCTGTCGTGTGAGCGTCTGCCTGTAATAATCGCTTGTGCGTTTATATCTCATATAAAGCCACATAAAATATGCGGATGTGAATGTTATGAAAAAAGAAAAAACGAATGGCAGAATGTCGTTAACAGTGATATCGGGAACACAACTGTAGAAATTTCCTGACAGAGACGTAAAAAACAGCAACACCAGCACTGCCTGTACGGCAAGACAGAGCGGGCACCAACGGTGCGCTATACGCCACTGGTAATAAATGGAGTATGGTACATACGCCAACGTGAAAATCTGGATTATTGCCGCTGTTGTATAGACAGAGGGGGTTGTGGCTTCATTTGCGATAATGGGAATCAATGATCCGAGAAAATATGTCGTCCCTACAACAGACCAGGATACTCCGAATATTTTTGATGCTTGTGATGAAAGAATCGCGGCACAGCTTGTCTTGCGTGTAAGACTGCAAACCTTGCTTAAAGCCGGATTGTGCGTTCCGGACTCGTAAAGCAACAAAGCAAAGCTAAAAATACTGCCAAGGAGCATGAACAATATGTATAAAACATGAGACCAGACAATTGGCGTATCGCTGTATATTTTATATATGATTGTGAGAACGGCGGCTACAGGGATGAATGACATTAATGCGGAATGAATAATATTCATTTGTATTTCACCTCTGCGTACATATTTATAATCAGGGTCTCCGGCATTATCTGCCGCAGCGTAAACCAATACGAAACCTGTAAAAATTTTGCCGAGCTCACTTATACTGATGGTTTCTTTTTTATGACTGATTGGGTTATACCATGAAATGGAGTCATTACCGGGATTATCATACAATATTGCGAAAAGTTCACCATGTTCCTCATTCTTGATCTGTAGTATGCAGCTGTTCCCTTTATTTACGATTTTCCCTATATCTGATATTTTATATGCGACATTTTCTATATTTAAAGATGCGAATACAGCAGAAACGGCAGCCATGGAAGGAAAGTCAGGATGTGACTTCAACCTATCTGAGATTGTTTCTCCTGTTACTTTGACTCCCATGTCTTTGCATGCGAGAGTGCAGATTTCTTCAATATTGCTTATGGTGGGTTCTATCAATTCCATTTTTTATTTCTTGCATAAGACAGCAGAA
>ENA-ORSI01000376-ORSI01000376.1-human-gut-metagenome-genome-assembly--contig:-NODE-376-length-47962-cov-4.897531_pt1 | contig 47962 bp, 55 predicted proteins | sample MGYA00242187_ERZ509154 | MGnify/ENA primary metagenome ERZ509154 (study PRJEB26280, sample SAMEA2338627) | human gut metagenome | biome: human gut; feature: human-associated habitat; material: faeces...
AAAACTTAAAATTAAAGAGATGAAACTTAAACCAAGTATTATACGAATAATAGATACATCAAATACTTGAGTACCACTAATAAGACGAAAAATTATTTCTAGTAAAAATGTAAATATAAGAATAATTAAAAAGTTTTTAATCAAATTATTGTTTAATAGTTTCTTCATGATTCCTCTTTTCTGCAATTTCTTTAACAGGTTTATAACTCAACCTATAATTATCTAATATACCATATTTTTTTAGATTTTCAAGATGTTTTTTGGTTGGATACCCTTTGTGAGATTTAAAATCATATTCCGGGTGTTTTTTATCTAGTTCATACATCATGGCATCGCGAGTCACTTTAGCAATCACACTAGCGGCAGCAATTGTTTCTGATAAAGCATCACCATGAATTATTGCCTCACTATTTTCGTATGGAAGGGGCATGGCATCACTTAATATATAATCCGGCTTTACATCTAAATCTGCAATAGCTTTTTCCATAGCTAAGCGTGATGCTTCATAAATATTTATTTCATCAATAGTTTTCGCATCAACTATCCCTATACCATAGCTTATGGCATCACGCTTAATTATATCATAATAAATGTTCCGCTTTTTTTCACTTAATTTTTTTGAATCAGTTAAACCTTCTAGTTTATAATTTACTGGAAGAATTACGGCAGCAGCAACTACAGGTCCAACTAAAGGGCCGCGACCTACTTCATCAGTACCAGCGATTAATTTATAACCATTTTCATATAACTTTCTTTCGTATTTTAATAAGTCGCTTTCCATCTGTCAAATGTCACTCCTTTAATTCGTCCACTTACTATATCATTATATATTCGCAAGCTGACTTTTTCATAATCTACTTCGCCATTTTTTATAGCTCCGATTTTTACCGCAATAGATTCTAATATTTCTGTAAGGTCATTGGATAATTCAATATTATATTTTTGCTTTAGAATATCAGGGTAATTATTTTTCAAAAAAGAGATGATATAACCACCAATATCCGTTATATTTAATATTTCTGGTTTAATAGTAGCAGTTGATGCTAAATTAAAAGCTTGCTCGTTATCTTCAATTTTTGGCCATAAGATACCTGGAGTATCTAAAAGTAAGAAGCCACAGTTTGTTTTTAACCAATTAATTTGTTTAGTAACACCAGGCTTATTGGCAACACTAGCAACTTTTTTGCCCACTAGCTTATTAATTAAAGTACTCTTACCTACATTTGGAATACCTATGACTCCTATTTTTATTTCTTTAGATTTTAGACCTTGATTTTTTCTTTTTTCTTGCAATGGCGCCATCATTTTATTTGTTACATTTATAAGTTCTTTGTAGTCTTGATTGTTAGTTAAATCAGCTAAAACAACTTTATAGCCGGAGTTTTCATATTTTTTTACCCACATATTAGTAATAGTTAAGTCACATAAATCCTTTTTAGTCATGATTAAAATTTTAGGCTTATTTTTAATAATTTCATCAATATCCTTAATCTTAGATGAAGAGGGCATTCTAGCATCAACAAGCTCATAAATACAATCAATAATATTCATTTTTTCTTTTAATTCTCTTTTAGTTTTAGCCATATGTCCGGGATACCAGTTGATACCAATTTTATTAACCCCCCTATTATCTTCTTTATTCATAAAAATCTACCTCCTTTTTTTAATAAATACGAAAATATTTCTACCTAATTATACCATATTATTTTTACTTTTAAGATATTTAAGTGCATCCTCATATTGATCTTTATACAAAAAAGAAATTTCAACTTCATCTTTATCGCCAACATAAATGTTATCGATAAATTCATTAATAATACTTCTGTTTATATCAGTAAACTTTTTTTGATGTTTAAATTTTTTTATCCAATCCAGATTATTTTGCGTAAATTTGCTTGATTCAATTTTTTCTTTTTCTTGTTTTAATTTGTTCGTTTCATATAAATAATCATTTTTAAATTCTTCAAAATCTTCTTGTGAAATTATATCATTTTGATAATCCTTAATTAAATCACTTAACAAATTTTCATACTGAGATATTTGTTTATTGATTTCTATTATCTTTATTTTTTTTACTTCCTCATTATAATCAATTCTTGAATACGAAACGATTTCATCAATGTGTTTATCAATATCACATATAAGTTCAATATATTGATTTATAGCATTTAATACGATGTTGTCTAATTTTCTTTCTGTTATATGATGTTTGCTACACTGTTTTGTTTTTAAATATGTACTGCAATAATAAAATGCTTGCAATTTTCCTCTTTTTGTTCTAGTTATCCTGTAAAGACTTTTGCCACAATCAGAACATTTTAAGAAACCTGAGTATGTATGATAAGAACCATTTTTATTCGCTTTAACATTCCTATTATATAAAATGTTTTGAACTTGATAAAAAATATCTTCACGAATTATAGCATCATGATGATTTTTAAATACTACCCATTCTCCTTCGGCGACTCTGACGAAGTTATGTGCCTTATGATTAAGTCTTGTTCGCTTTCCCTGTACTAAAGTTCCAATATATGTTTCATTTGTCAAAATAGCATCCAACATATAGACTGTCCATTTTGTACGAGGATTGCATACTTCTGCTCCAATTCTATCTCTCATATAAATACTCGGTGTTAATATATGATTATTGTTCAATTCCTCTTTTATTTCTTGCTTACTTTTACCTCTTAATACTAATTCAAAAATTCTCTTAACAACAGCAGCAGCATCAGGATCGACTATTATCTTATGACAATCTTTTTCATCTTTAATATATCCATACGGTGCATACTTACCAATAAAATTACCAGCTTTCTTACTTGCTGACAATGCTGTTCTAAGTTTTATAGATGAATCCTTAGAGTAATTTTCATTGATTAAATTCTTAAAAGGAATTTCAAGCGAATCCATAAGACGAGGATTATTTAAGGAATCAACATTATCATTAACGGAAATAAATCTTAATTTATAAGAAGGAACTATCTTATCAATGAAATTACCTACTTGTATATAATTTCTTCCTAATCTCGATAAATCCTTAACAATGACTCCATTAATTTTTTTTGTTTCTATATCATTTAACATTTCTTTATATCCAGGTCTATTAAAATCTGTTCCAGTATAACCATCATCCACATAACACTTAAAAATTGTAATGTCCTTTTTATCGTTTAAATAATATTCAATAATTTTTCTTTGGTTAACTACACTGTTGGACTGTTCATTATCTTTACCTTTTTCATCAGCTGACAGTCTCAGATACACTCCAAACTTCCATTTTTTCACGATTATCTGCCATCTCCTTTTCTAAAAATGCTAATAATTGTTCATACTCATCATGATATTTAAATATAACTTCAACTTTACCATCACTAAAAACTATTATTTTTTCAATTAAATCCACAACAACACTTCTAGTCAATTTTTTTATTTTTTTATTTCTTTTATAATGATCAATCCAATAATCATCTTTCTTTAACATCTTAACTGTTTCTTTATAGGTAGAAGTATAAAGTTCTATATTACTATTTAAAAGTTCAATCTTTTGATTATACTCTTCATAAAGTTTTGAAAACTCGGATTTATCAATCCTATTGAATTTCCAATCTTTATATATTTCTTTTTTCTTTTCTTTTAAAGAATTTATCTTAATTTCGGCAATCTGAACACTTTCTTTATATTCTTTTTCCAACTTGTTTTTGTCATTTTTAAAATACAACTTTGATATACTCTTATCTAATTCTATAACAAGTTTTATCTGAAGTTTTATTGCCTCTAAAACCGCATTTTCTAATAAGTCAGTTTTTATCTTATGTGAACTACAATTATTATGTCTTGATAAATAACTCAAACAAAAATAATTTGAACAATTTCTATTTCCTCTAAAATCCTCTTGTTTAACCATCGCACCACCACAATCAGAACATTTAATAATTCCCCTAAACAGAGACATATTTAATGGTTTGGAATGTGCTTTTTCATTTAACTTAATTTGTTCTTGAACTTTATCAAAATCTTCTTTTGATACTATTGCTTCATGTGTATTTTCACATCTAACCCAATCTTCTTTTTTTACGTTAGTAGCTTTTTTACTTCCAAATTCTTTCCTTTTTGTCTTTAATTGCACCAAATTACCAATGTATGTCTCATTAGTTAAAATCCTGCCTATTGTGGTAGTACCCCAATAATATCTAGACTCAAGTGCAAATGGCTCTAAACTCAAATTTGCTTTTTTTCTTCTACTTATTTCTTTTCTGCACAATATTCCTTGCGAATTTAAATACTTACAGATTTTAATTCGACCATTTCCTTCTAATGCCATTTTAAAAATTTCTTTAATTATTTTTGCTTCTTTTTCATCAATTACTAAGTGGTGTTTATCGTTTGGATCTAAAGCGTATCCATACGGTGTTGTACCAGCTACAAATTGCCTATTTCTAGCCATTGAAACATAAGCACTGGCAACCTTTTTTGAAAGGTCTCTTGAAACGCCTTCATTAACTAGATTTTTTATTGGTACGTTTAGACTCCTGATAGACTCTGGATTGTTAAAAGAATCCACATCATCATTTACTGCAATTATTCTAATACTATGCAAAGGAAATATTTCTTCTATATATTTTCCTACTTCTAAATGGTTTCTTCCTAACCTTGATAAGTCTTTAACAATAATTCCATTAATCTTTCCAGATAAAACATCATTCATAAGTCGTTTAAAATTAGGTCTATTAAAATTTGTTCCAGTATAACCATCATCCACATAATAATCTACTATTTCAACATTTTCAGACAACATTTCTAAGTGTGCTTCAATTAAATGTTTTTGATTAATTATAGTATTAGATTCTGCATCATCACCATCATCGAATGATCTTCTGGTATAGACACCGAATAGCCATTTACGATTTTTTAGTTCTTCTCTACTGAGCTTTTTCCTGCCTCTACCAGCCATTCTAAATCACCTCCAAAAAAATAATAGTATTTTTGTCGATTTTTTACGATGGTGCGAATATTTAAATTCCAGCATTGCTTTTATCTATATAATCTTTTTAGAACATTAGTCAGACAATCATCAGCAGTCATATTAGAGTTATCAGAAAAACTAATTTTAACAATGACTCCATCGCATTTGAATATGTATGGATTTTTAGTCTTACATAAAAAATCAAGTATCCTTTCGTTACTCGATTTCCTTTTATCAATTTTTATAGTTGATATTTCATCTACATCTTTATCTTGTATTGCATTTACATCTGCTTCTTTACATTTTGTTAATTTCCTTTTTAACTTTTCATAATCATACTTCATTGTTATTGTCCTTTCCTAAAAGTTTTAGCATTGTTTGAATAAACTCTTCTCTAGTTACATTCATCTTCATTTTCATCTTTAATCTCCTTTGCACTAACTGAATCTTGTTCAATATCCTTTCCTACAGAAACAAAAAAAGTAATTACATTTGCAATTACCTCTTTCTCACTATAACCATATAGTATAATTTCTTGCTTTTGATTATCAGTTACATACGTAATCTGATACCTCTTTAAATTTTCCAATTTCATTTTTATCCTCCTCCATTTTCTAATCTATTGAAAAACTTGATTGATAATTTTATCAAAACCCAAATATAACGAAAACTTAATTACAGCACTTTTCCTTATTTTATTTAAGTCCTTACTACATAAGTTAAATTCTGAAATAATTATTTCGTCTTTGGTTTTATCTATAAATGTACTATAAAAAATCTTTTTCTCATTATCATTTAATCTATTAAAAGCAATTGTAAATTTTTTTATACATATTTTAGCTTTACATTCCGTATTGTAATCTTTGATTATAAATGATTCTATTTTAGAATTAGAAAGCTTATTTGAATACCCACTATAAGTTAGCTCATAATTAGGAGTGATACTAATACCAGTTTCATAATCACCAATTGTAATTTGTAATGTTTCAATTAAATTTATAAAAATTTCTACAAGTTTCTTATATTCCAAATAATCAAATTGATCAACAATGTATTTTTTTAAATAATCATTATGTTTCAATTTAATCCCTCCTCTTCAATAAAAAAAGAGCAAAAAACCCATAAGGTAATTCGCTCTTTTTTAGATAAATATTTTTAAGAGAAAAAGATAAATTATTAAAACAGACTCTAAAATATAATTCGATAAGCTCGCTCCTCATTCTACCACATCTCCACAAATCAAATATATTGCTGTCTATGATAGCATTTAGAAATTCTAATTTCAATTACACATTTATGTAATAAAATGTTGTATATCTTTTCCCCTCTCCTTTCTGCATAGCCATTGCTATTATAATAATTATACCGCCTATCAATTTTATTTCAATATCCAAAATTATCTCTTATTTTTTTCCAAATTTTTTCCTCTTTTTTCTTCAAAATCTCACAATGAATGCTTATTTTAAAAGACTTTATTAAATTTTAGCCTCAAATAAAAAAGCCAACTTTATCGTGTTTTTTGATAAAATTGGCTATATTGACAAGTATATTTTAATTATAAATTCTAACATTTTGTAGTGTTTTTGTTGGTTCATATATCAATAATTCATTAATTTTGCATTCTAATACATAGCAAAATTTTGCAAGTATCTCTGCATCATACCAATAACAATCATTGTTATAATACTTTCTAACTGTTTCATATCTTACATTAGCATACCTGCTCATTTCATTAATAGATATATTATTATCATCCATAAGTTTCTTCAAATTAATTCTAAAACTACCATATTCATCCTTTTTTATTCTTTTCGTGCTAGTACCTCCTTCTATATTGGTACTAACAAAAAAATGATAGTACCAATCTTCAAATAGACTAATACTACCATCTATTTATATAAAATTATGCTTGTCAATTTCCTTCTACACTACATTACAAGTATATCACAATTTAATTTTAAAAAAAAGGACCTTTAATTGGTCAATCTCTGTAATAATATTTTTGACAAAGAATTTAGATTATTATTTTTTATAACAATTGACAGTTCATTAAAATAATCAAATGCTGTTTCTTTATCATCGAAATTCTTTCTCAAAACATTAGAATATAGTTTCCCTTTATTCATAATATTAATGAAAACATTATACCTTTTATCGTATAAACAACAATACACTATAAATCTATAATTTTCTTTAGTATTCTCATACTTATTTAAAACTTCATTGCTAAGTTCATCATCTGGTACTAATAAATTTAGTAGTGTCTCTACATCAATATCACTAAATTCAGAACAAATCAATCTAGAATCTTTTTTATTAATTGCTTTTTTTTCTAAAATTTTTATTACTTCGTCCATACACTTCTCCTCAGAATTTCCTACTTCAACTATTATATACTGCTGACTATTATAAAGCAATCCTTACATCATTGTGCAAATTTTATCAGCTAAGCTTTGTACAATCTTTATTTTTTTTAGCTTATTTATTATCCAAACGATTAAAGCAAATTCTATAACTGTTAAAATAATTGCAACTTCAAGAGCCATACCAGGACTTGTTACAGTTAAAGAAAAATCATAAGGAACACCAATCATATCACAATATTCACACCCAACATTATAGAATAAATATGTAATAATCCCTTGAATCACTACTAAAGTAGTACAAGAAATAGCCTTAAACAAGCAAATAATAATATCAAAAAAACTTAAATACATATAGCACCACTCTCCTGACAATAATAGTATACCATATTTTAGGCTTATACCCGACACTTTTTAAATAATTTCTTTATAAATGCGAAAATTATTTATGAGGTGTATATTATGGTTGGTGAAAGATTAAAAGATATTAGAGAATATTATGATAACACACAAAAAGAAATTGCTAATATATTAAATGTTAGTCGTTCAACATATGCTGGTTGGGAAAATGGAATAGATACAATACCATTATTAAAATTAAATGATTTTTGCAATCATTATAACACTAGTTTAGATTATGTGTGTGGTTTAACAAATACTAAAGAATATCACATTGTAAATACAGAAATTGACAAGGTGATAGTAGGAAGCAATCTAAAAACAATAAGGTTGGATCATCATGATACTCAAGCTACCATCGCAGATATTATAAAAACAGATCAGTCTAATTATTCAAAATATGAAACTGGTAAAAATCTAATTATCACTTCACTACTTATTGGATTTTCAAAGTATTATAATGTATCAATCGATGGAATATGTGGCAAAACAAAAGATTTGGAAATAAAATAACCAAATCTTTTTTAATTCATTTCTTTAACAGTATTTTCAATATATTCTATCTGTTCTATATCAAGATTATATTTTTCATATAATTGATTATCTATTTCATTAATAGATTCTGACCAATCAATATCCGAATCTTCAGAAAAATCTTGGATTGGGACATTACTCCATACCTTAACATTTTTATTACCCTGTGTAACTTTCTTTGTTCCTAACATTATTCTAGCAAATTTTGTTTTTATATATTTTACTAAATTTTCTGCTTCTTTTCTTGTATCAAAAGCACCAAAACTTAAAAATGTTTCAGTTGATCCAACATTAGGTTCACCAACTATAGGAACACTTAAAGTTTCTCCTAATTCTCCTGTTCCATTAGAACTTGCTATGAATACTTTATATTTTTTAAAATTACTAGGAGGATTTAAATATTTTTCATCAAAATAATATATCACTCTTTGAGAGTTTTGCCTTCCTAAAATTTTTGCATATGATTTTCCATCATTTGGCTCATTTGTATAAAAAATTTCTGGAAACTTATCAAAAACAGATGAAGACATATATCTTGCGGAGCCACCAGATACTCTTTCTTTTAATTCAGGGTGTTCTTGAAAAAGCAATGATGAATATTTATAACTTGTATTAGAATACCAAATACTAGATAAGGATTTGTCATATTGTGGATTAACTTTTTGTAATATTGAACTTACATTATTATTTTTAACAAAAGTACCTATAGCACCAAAATTTTCACTGGCATCCCTATAAGTTATTGCAACTCCTCCTTTAATATCCACATTGTCAAAAACAGACTTTGAATTTGAAAAATAGTCAATAACTTTAAAATGTGGATCATTTAGCATTTTTTTGTTCCATGCAGCAGGGGTTTTACCAGCACCAAATAAAAATCTAGCTGGAGTGATTAATGTCACTCTGTTTGATATTAGCATAGCAGCATCATAAAACAAATGATATAGAGGTGGTTGTTCTTCACGACCAGCAATATCCTCTTGATATGGTGGATTACCAATTACAATATCAAATTTCATTTTTTCACCTCCATCTATACCCAAAGTTCCTTTTATACCCCAAGTATTTAAAGCAGTTATTTTATTTTTCACTATTGCAGGATCTTTCTTTAAATCTTCGATAATATTATTATAATAAAATATGTTAGTTTTAGCATTATTGTATCCAATTAATGTTCTTTCTGTAATTGATTTTGCCATTGGAGTTTTACAAATAACATAGATGTTTTCGGCAACAGTTTGGTCCCATAAAGCCTTTGCAAATTCATCAGTAAGTTTTTTTGTATCTGTATTAAGACATCTTTGTTTAAATAAACTAATTGTAACATATAATGGATATAACCCTGTTTTGGAGTTAATTTCTAATATTTTTGAATCAACATCAAATAAAATATCATAAGTTAAATCTCCATTATTAATCAATCTCGGCTCCTCAATTGTAACCATGTAAGATTCATCATAAAAATTATATCCTCCTATGGTATCTCCCATATGCAAATTAACAGTTTTCCACGGTGTTAATACTGTTTCTTTATCGGGATTTCTAAAAGTTGCAAATATATCAGAAATAGTTTTTGCTCTTTCAATCGGAGATAGAGTGTCAGCATATTTTGCCATATTTCTGATTTTTCTTCCAGCACCTACAAATATTTCATTGTCATAATATTGAGAAAATTCCTTAAACAATTCTTTAGTAACACCGGCAGGCATAAATTCCTGCCAAGATATATCATCAACAAGATCAACAAAGTTATCTACTGTTACTTCCTTATTATCATCTATATTAGCACCATATATTAATAAAGGAATTCTTATTGAAATACCTCTTAATATCGATATTGCAGTATTTCTTTGTTTATCTTTTTCAGCCTTAAGTTCTTTCAACCTTAATTCTTCTTCAGTCAATTCTCGTTTCGGTTTATTCTTAATTTTTTCTAATTCTTCCCACTCTTCATCTGTAAATCCTTGGCTATTAACATCCACTTCATTCATTTTTTTCTTCTGCTTCGTTGAACCAATAATTCCTTTTAATTTATCAAATTTCTTTAGTGCATTTTCATCTAACTTATATAAATTGTCATTATATATCTTCGTATCTTCAAAACCACTATCAACAACTCTATCAATATAAGCACGTTTTAATTGATGCAACATTTTTTCAACATTATATGGTACCATTTTAGAACCATCAATAGCAATAACCGGGCAAAAATTCAAAAATTGTTTCATCGTTTCTCTACTATTAGTAGAACCAGCTTTAATAGATAAATTACCTGCTTGAGCTATCATCTTTAAAGTTCTATCAGGTGCAAAATCAAAAACAAAACATTCTGTCTTTTGTCGCCCACCAATAGTGGCAGGAGATTGAACTCTGAAAATCGCTTGAAGGTAACTTGTTGCCGAAGTAGAATAAGAACCAGTTAAATATAAAACAGCTGTCCAAGCCTTAACAGTTACACCAGTAGTTAACTTGCCACAAGAAAGTGTAATAGTATATGTGTCTTCTGGATGTTCTCCTATTGCATTTTTAACATCATCAAGAGCCTCATATCCAGTGTCGTCACCAGAACCAGCAACATTAACAATATTAAACATTGAGAAAATTTCGTGTTTTAGCATTAATTCTTTTAAAGCCAATGCCTCTTTTACTCCTGGTACTACCCAAAAAGTATGTTTAAAATTTTCAATATATTCTTTTTTTGAGAAAGGATAATTACTATTCTTATCTTCATGACTTATTAAATCCAAAAATCTTTTAACATCATCCTCATGCATAAATTTTCCAATTTTTGATTGTTCAATTAATTCCTTACCATCTTTTTCTGTGTCTCCAGTCCATACTCTAAAGAATTCCTTAAAATTAAATGCTTTATCGGTTAGTTCTTCATACTTTGGAAAATATTCTTTTAAATTATAAGTGAAGATATTCATTCTAGGCAAGTCATCATATGGATTAGGTTCAAATGGATGCTCTTTTTCCCAATCACTTTTTGCTTTTTGCTCCATAATATAGTCCCATGTATATGTGTTTTTGGGTTCAAAATCATTCATTATATTAAAAGGTGTCCCAGAAAGATGTAATTGTTTGGTGACGTGGTTTTCATCCGATGAATTAACTAATTCTCTTAACACAGCTTGCCCCAATTCTGTTTGTGTTCCTTCATGTGCTTCATCTATCACCACCAAATCCCAAGCAATACTAAAAACTTCATCATTTTTATTATACTTCCCGCCAGTCTTATTTGATTCTCTTAAATCTTGTAAAGAAGCAAAATAAATAAATTTTTTACCTGATTCAATTAGTTCTTTTATCGTTGTCCTTTTCTTAGAACCATACAACATATTATCATCATCATAAAATATTTTAGTATAGTCATCAAACCATCCTTCATCAACGGCCGGCCTATGAGTAATTATAATCGCACGAGAAAGATTAAACTTGTTATCCTTGCTCATTCTCTTAATAACTTCTAATGCCGAAAGAGTTTTGCCAAATCTCATCTTTGCGTTCCATAGCATTCTATCAGTATGCTCAAATCTTTTTAATGTTAGTTCAATTGCTTCTATTTGTTCAGGTCTAAATTCTATATCTTCATGTGTATTTTCAACCTCTGTTCTATCTAATGCTTTTCTACCTTGTTTAACAGCATTAATAGCATTTACAGCGGTTTCCAAATTTATTTCAAACCACTCTTCAGGATTTTTTTTATTTTTAAAATCATGCTTTTTTATTCCAGAATTTTTAAGAACCCTATGAACATCCTTATCTTTAAAAACTTTTCCATCATATGTGATAGCTAATGTTGTATATAACAATTCTTCTTGAACTCCTATGGTATTAGTATATTGTTTTATTCTATTTCTAGCAGTTTCATTTAGTTCGTCAGAATTATCTACTAATAATTCAAGTGAATGGTGAGTTTTCAAAGTAGTTTCACCTATTTTGAGTATGCCCTTATGCATTTCGTCATAAATTTTAAAAACATAAATTATTTTATAATCAAACGTATTATTAAATTTATTTCCATCCATATTATTTTCTCCTACCTAATACATTTATAAATTTATTTGCTCTATTTGTTTCCCAATTCATAATTTTTACATATATGCCATTGTGATTATGGTAATTGTTTGTTTGACACCCAATACACTCAAAAGTTTCTTTTTCTTCACCGAATAAGGTATAATTTATTATTGTTTCATTTTTACAGCTATTTGGTATTACATATTTAAGTCCATCCATTTGAAAAATATTCCATGAAATAATTTCAGCAATTTCCTTTATAGTATCAATTTGAGGCTTTTCATTAAATTTATCAACATAATAATCAATATATGTATATAAAAGATTTTCTCTAGCAATTAATAAACTATCTCCCTGCCACTCATAACCATAAATACTTTTATAGGCTTCTTTTACGTATTTTATCCAATCATCTTTTGACCTAGTATTTTCGCTAACAATTCTAATTTTTCTGTCTAATAAACCAATTCGATTTATAACAGGTATTGAATTGCCTGTAACTGTATCATAACGACTAACCAAATAAGGAGCCTCTCCACAAGAAATTTCTAATCTTAAACTTTTTACATAATCAACCCATGACCTCCCCTCTGGAAACAAAATTTTATTTCTATTTGTAATCCATTTTACACCATCAGGTTTATTGAAAACATTCTCTTTTTGAAACCATGAATTATCGGCCAAATTATTTTGTATATTACAAATCCATGAAGGGGTAAATACCTCGGCTTTTTTTTTAATTCTTTGTTCTTGTTCTTTTTTACTTTTTTTAATTCGAGGTCTTATAACTTGACCATTTCTTCCTGTGATTTGTTCAATTGTAATTTGTGATTTAAAAGAATAACTACTGCCATATCGTTCATACATATTTGTAGCCCAAATAATATTTTTCTTTGTTGTATGGTCTTTTAGCAGGATAGATAATATTTCATAATCAATACTAATAATATTATTTTCTTTAACATCTACTAGCTCAGAAAACATTCTATCCACCTCCTAAAAGATTCTCGTATAAAATTATAGCATAAAAATAATGAATAATATAATATGGCTTATAATTTATCTATTATTTAAATGTTTTTTCATAACTTTGTTTTAATAATGTCTTAATATATTCTACATCATCATCTTCAAAAATATCTAACCTATTCATATTAGACCACTTATAATTTTCATCTAATTTAACAACTTTATGTCTAGGATCATCATATTCACCAGACATAATAGTTAAATATAAACTATTGGTATAAAAATGGAATTCAACAAATGATTTACCATTGGTATACCCTATATAATGTTTTGTTGAATTCTTTTGAACATCATTTCCTAAAGACAACAAATATTTATCTAATTCATTATAAATTATCAATAACTTAGGATTAGTCTTAGCGGTAAGTCTCTTATAATCTTCTTCTGAATAAGATACTTTTCTTTGATTACTAGAACCATTATCTACATTTTCTGGAACAGTAACATTCGTATTTTCATCGTTTTCTTCTATCATGAAATCAAGTCCAAGCATCTTTATTCTATCTGCTTTATTAGGAATAATAAAATCATATCTCTTTTCCATAAATTCTATCATTTCTAATCCACGATTTAATATTGTCTCAGGTGTCCATTCATCATATTTTGCAACTTCCATTTCAGAATGAGAACCATTTATGTATCCTCTTCTACCATCTTTACCAAATTTTTTATCATCAAACGAATAGTTTTGTAATTTAATATTAATACTTAATGATAATGGCAACAAATTACCCAAAGAACCATTTAAATGCTTTTGTTCTAACTCTGTATAATTACCAAATCTACTAACCCAATAATCATCTGTATCAGTTTGAGGATAAATGTGTTCTATTGATACTTTATCCTTTTCATCTTTTTTAAATAAATTCTCTGGATATATTTTTTGATTAGCTTGATTATTCATCAAATATAGCTCATATTCATAAAGAAAATAAGTCCTTGCTGGCCATGAATAATAACCTTTATAATTCTTAAATAATCTATTTATATTATTTAAAATACCAGTCATATCAGCCACTTTATTATCAGCCAAATAATCTATCTTATTTAATTCGTTAATTACATCATCAATACTTACTTCATTTACATAAAATTTATGCGATAAATTCCAGAAGAAACTATTTCTATATGTTGATTGATAATTAACTAATCTAAAATGTAAAAATATGTATCTTTCAATTTTTTGTAAACACTCTACTTTCTTTTCAATACTAATATCATTTTTTGAAAGTAGAACAGTTATTAATGGTTTAAAATATACGAATTGTAATCTATTTAATTTTTGAAGCATTGCCTTAATTGAAATATTAATATCACTATCATCTGGATTCTGTAAGATATACCAATAAGGGATTAAAGTTTTCATACTATTGATATATTTACTAATACTATTTAAAGTCAATTTTTCTTTTTTATTATCTACAGTTTCATTCTCATCAGGATTTTCTATTTCAGATATATCTACATTTTCAATTTGATAATCCTCTGTATCATTATCAGGTAAATTCATAATTTGTTTATCAGAAATATTATTTTGAGTGAAATAGTCATTTAATAAAAATGAAGAATAAGTTACTTTATTAGACCTAGTGTAACCAAAATAAATAATCCAATGATCTTGAAGAAAATCTTCATCATTTAATGGCTTATTTTTATTTTTACCTAAATATCCATAAACATCTTTCCATGTTTCATTAATATTTTTTCTAACAGCATTTTTATTATCTTCATCCTCATCAAAGACTGTAGATAAATAAATTAATCTATTTTTTAACAATTCAAGATTCGACAATCTTTTTCCTCTATTATTCATTGTTTCAAATGCCACAAACACATTAAAATCATTATCAATATAATACATATTAAATTTCATTTTTTGAGTTATTTTTTTAAATATACTCTCTATAGAAGATAGACCGTTAGTTTGATATTCCTCATTAATTTTATTTTCAAAGAATTTCTTTGCATTTTCCAAATTTAAAGTATAAAATGTTTCATTAAGTAACCCTGAGTTTGGCTCACCTAAAATTTTATGTTTAAAGAACTCATAACTAGGATTATCAACTTCGTATCCAAACTTAAACGTTTTAATAATGTCAGCAGCATCAGGTTTTGATATTGCCAAAAAATCTTCTTGAATCTTACTTAATGGAATACTGTTTACAAAGATTTGATTTAATTCCTTATCAGGATTAATTCTTTTATAAAAATTTACTATTTCATTAATCAAAATAATAAATGTAGTAAGTCTTTGTTGTCCATCAACAACATGATATGCTTCATAATTCCAATTATCCAAAAGCCATCGTTCATCATTCCACTTTTCATTATCAGTATAAGCTTTATCGAGTTTTTTTAAGGAAATCATACCAGTATAATGTTCTCTATCTGGCAATAAATTTAAAATATCACTCCAAAATTCTTCTAATTGTAAACTTCCCCATGAATATCCCCTTTGATAATCAGGAATTCTAAATATTTTTCTATTAAATAAATCTGTTAAAGACAATAAATCATTCACTTCAATCCCTCCTACTTTTTACAATCAATTATTATCCAAAAAATATTTTACCTGCTTCATTAATTTTTCATCTTCTGAATCCTCCAATATTTCCCAATTATATTTATTATTCACATCAAGTATTGGAACTAATTCAAGTTCTCCATAATTATTAATTATTTCAAGGTTTTGCTCCACTACTCCTAAACACAAAAAATATTCAAAATCCATAATTCTTTCTAACAAGTTTTTATTAGGATTTTTATACATTATTTTATAAAATCTCTTAAACTTATTATCTCTTATCGCTAGTATAACAGCACAAATATGTTTACAATAAAATTCACATGGACAAGAACAATATACTTGCGTTTTTTTCTCTTTTTCATCGTATTTAACTATAACGATATATTTTTTTGTACCTTCAACTATTGAAAAATATCTATTGTCTATTTTTTCTAAAAATTCAATTTTATCTTCTTCATAATATTTTTTGCCTCTTTGAACAATTGGATACCTAAATATTTCATTAATATCATCATTAAATAAATCAAATTCAAATTCTTTTTTGTATTCATATTTTTCTGTACTACCAGTTAATTTAGCAAGTAACTCATACATAAATCCTTCATATTTTCTAGGCATGTTCTTGAATACAAATATTATTAAATCTGCAAGAATAGTTAAATTCTTTGGCAAATATTTTTTAAATGAAACATTGATGGCATTGGATTTTTTTGTTTTTATATTAGCATTAAATATAACTGTATCTTTATCAGTTAAAAATTCATCATTATAATCTATAGCAACATCATATTTTGCATAATCATTCTTTATAAGATTGATAATATCCGTGTGAATATACTCACAGCAAATATATTTCTCAATATGTTGATCTTTAATCTCATCTAAATCGAACCAACTTAATCTATAACTATTATACTTTTTAGACTCTGTCAAAATCATATATAGATTAAATCCTTCATAGTTTATTAATTTTAGTTCTAAAAAGATTATATCTTTTTTATAATATTTTTTGATTAATGAAATTTTTGCCTCATAATTTACATTCTCCACTATAAACCACCACTGTAAATATTATAGCATAAAAATGGCATAAAAAAAGATGGCTAGTTAACTTATGTAACTAGCCAAGTGCTTGAAAATATACAAATTGAGAAGTATTATTCCAATTGTATGCATTCCAAACGTCTATATTATCACTACTAGGATCAACCATTTTAATTTCATCACCCAAAACATTCATAACAGCAACCCAATGCTGTCCTGTATCTCCTAAAACTTCCATAGCTATATAATAGCCTTGTTCTTGATATGTTTTTATCAATTTTAATTTTTCACTTTTACTTTTTCTAGCTAATGTTACTCTACCTTTATATTGAAAATTAGGAACAATTTTTGTAATAGCAGCATATTGTAAATTTCCATCTGCATCAAATCCATTATTACTATTTAAATTTTCTACAAAAGTACCAGGATTAAATGGAATAATAGTATTATTAACTCCTGATTTTTGAATTAATATTGCTACAGATGTAACTAGACAACCAATATCACTAATTGTTTTCCCTGAATTACCAATTTGTATATTTGACCAACTTGCATTTATCTGCCTCCAGTAAATATAATCTCCTGTTTCAGAGCCATACAATAGATGACTCCACATATCATCATATTCTGAACTAGTTAATTCTTTAACTTGTTCTTTTTGGTCATCACTAAAACTATAATTATTCATGATTTCTTCTAAAGATTTTGATGTGACTTTTACATATAATATAGTTTTTCCCTGCCCATTAACTGGATTATTATTAAATTCTGGTGGACTACTTTCATTTGCATTTTCTTCATTTCTAACTTCAGTAATGATTGTATTAAAATCATAAAAAACAGTCTTTAATCTTCTAACGTTTTTATCGTCTAAATACATTACAATCTCAGCATCTTCCGAATTATCATTAGCATATTTTACAGAATAAACCGCAATTACTTCTTTCCAATTAGAATAGGTTGATTCAAAAACTATTTCATCTGCTTGTGATAAAAGCCTTTGTGATTCTACATTTCTATAAACCTCTTGATTAATCTCACTAATAACACTAGTCATAGTTCTACTATTTGAATCATTGGAAAAAAAGATACCAAAAATTGAACCTAATAAGGCGGCAATTAGACATATAACAATAATTACTATCATCACAATTGCCCCACCACTTGCCAATAAGCCAATAAGCGAGCTTAAAGCACTTATTAATGCCTTAACCCCTAAAATAACACCTTTAGATATTGCCATTATTACTCTTCGTGTAGTTCTTGCCATACTTATGGCTAATCTTTTAGCTTGAATAGCCATTTGCTTGCTTCGCTGTGCTGCCTTTTTTGTATTATTCATTATATTTTTAGCATTAGCTGCCTTTGTTTTAATTTTGCTAGCACCAGCAGTATTCTTTATATTTCGTCTTTTAATTTTATTTATTAAACTAGTTTTTCCTTTGTTTACTAGTTTACCAGCTCCATGGATTGTCTCATCTTTAATTCTGTTACTATAATATTTTATTTTGTCTGATCCATATTCATTTATATTATTATTGTTTGAATTTATTTCGTTTGATTTATCATTTAGATAAACAATAGGATCTTTAATTCTCTCAGTCCACGCACTAGCTTTATTAAGCGTTTTAATTCCCTTACGAGAACTATCTTTTGTTTTTATGTCTTTCACTATTCTTCCCCTGGTTTAGTAGTCATCAATTTATATAATTCTAAATCATGAGGGAAATGATTTTCAAATGGTACTAGATTACGTCCTACTTTTAAAAGTCCTTCACCTGCTCCAACATTAGTTATATAACTTAATTGTAACTCTGAAATATTTAATAATTTCGCTAATTCAAGACGATCAGTTGAGGCTTGATTTAACATAACAATAAATTCAGAGTTTGCAAGCATAGTTTTTGCAGTATGAGACTGTAATAAATCTTCCACATTTTGTGTAATCCCTGTAGCATAAGCTCCATATTTTCTAACACGTTTCCATAAAGTAAATAAGAAATTAGCAGAATATTCATGTTGAAATAATAAATATATTTCATCTATGAAAATATATGTACTTCTTCCTTTATTTCTATTAGCTGTAATTCTATTTAAAATACTATCTAAAACAACAAGCATACCTATAGGAAGTAATTGTTTTCCTAAATCTAAGATATCATAACATATAATACGATTATTTGTATCAACATTAGTATTTTTAGCAAATGTATTTAAAGATCCATCTGTAAACAATTCGATAGCAAGGGCAATTTGCTTTGCCTCTTCCTCTGGTTGTTTTAATAATTCTTCTCTAAAGTCTTGTAAAGTTGGTGGGACACCTTGATAATTTCCCTGTTGGTACACTCTATAAACTTTGGCAGTACATCTATCTATAATTGATTTTTCTTTTGGACCTAAAGACTTTTCACCCATTAAATGTTCACACAAAGATAAAATAAATTCAGACTTTAATATTACAGGATTCGCACCATCACCATATTCACTATTTAAATCCATTGCATTTATATGATTTTCACTTGTAGCAGATATATGAATTACTTCTCCACCTAATGCTTTTACCAACCTGCTTTCTTCTCGCTCTGGATCAACAATAATGATATCTGCTGTAGGATCACGTAATGCAATAGAAACTATTTCATTTTTTGCAGTAAAAGACTTACCACTTCCACTAACACCTAATATAAAAGAATTACCATTTAGTAGTTGCCTTCTATCTGCAATTATCATATTTTTAGATATAACATTTAAACCATAATATATTCCATTTTCATGATTAATTTCTTGTACTCTAAATGGTGTAAAAACAGCTAATGATTCAGTTGTTAATGTTCTTAATGTATTTATTTTTCTTACTCCATAAGGTAAAACCGTATTTAATCCATCCATTTGTTGATACTTTAATACCGCTAACTGACACAAATGTTTTCTAGCAGTAGATAATAAAGATTCTGTATCTAGATTTAATTGTTCTAAAGTCTTAGCAGTATGAACCATAGTAATAACGCATACAAACATTCTTTGGTCTCTCGTAGTAAGATCATCTAGAAATTCTTTCGATTCTTTTCTTTGTTGCTCCAAATCATAAGGAATAACAGCACTAAAATTGTTATTGTTATTTTGTCTGCGTTGCCAATTAGTAATATTAGTTTCTACACCTAATCTTCTGTTTTCCACCTCACGTATCGCTTCGTCCATGGGGATTGGTATTATATCAATAGATAGAAGCATACTTCTATCCATATCTGTCAATTCTGCAACCATATCATCTTTTATATAATTAGCATACTCTTTCAAGTATAATACACGTCCATATCTATTTCCATATTCAAAATAATCTTTTTCAAAAGATAAAGAATCTGAACATATATAATCTTTAAAGGAATGCCCTTTTCTCATATTGTCTATCATATCAAAATTAAAAATAGATTCCTCTCCCACTCTATAAAAATCGTGTATTACTCTTAATCTTTCATTTGCACTTAATGATTCGACTTTTGAACCGAGTTCACGAAAACGATTATTTAATTCAGCAGAAATCCGAGTAAAATATTGTCTAGCCTCATCTAGACTATTTTTATTTATAGATATAGTAAGAAATTTCTCTTGAACCATTGAATTAGAATTTGTTGCCTGCTCAATTAACATCCTATTATATTCATCACGGTACTTGTCTAAATTATCATTCGCTTTTGGCAATAATATATTCTTCTCAAAATCTACTTTATTTAATCTTCTATTTAGAATTGTTATTTTTGACGTCGCACTAGAATCAAGTGAATTTAATAATTCAGAATAATTTAAAAACATTGCTTCTTTATCATTTCTAGAAGCAACTGCATAATTAATATCAGTAAATCTATAAATTTTACTATATTTATCTTTACCTAATAAAAAAATACCATCTTTCCATATTCTATTTACTGGTATGGTATCTTGAATACTTTTAGGTATATTAAATTCTTCTTTATCTCTTTTAAATAGATTCCTTATCGTTTTCATCTTTTACTCCTTTCTTCTTTTCTTTTGGCTTATTATAAATTAACTCATAATAAAAATTCTTTGCATTAAATTCTAAATGTCTAGGCACTAAAATTTCTGACTTGATCCACGCTAATACAAACTGTTCTGCTGGCATACCATTATATTTTAAAAATCCAATAGCAGCAAAAGGCACAACTCCAAGCATACAAACCCAGGATAAAGTTTCAATTCCTAAATATGGCTTTAATAGAAAATATAGAACAACAGCTACAACACATCCTAAAATACTAAAAACAAATTGTCTTAAATTAAGTCCAAAATAAATACTTTCAGTATAATTTCTTATTTCCTTATTTATCTTAACTTCCATAAACTTTCACCTCCAACAAAAAAAGATAATTACTCATTATCTTCTTCATATTCATATTCTCTTACAAATTCAACAAATTCAGCATCTTCATTTAGATATTTTCCTTTTTTAACAACGCATTGTAAGGTCTCTTGTGTTAATTTATTGATTAGTTCTTCTATTGGTTTCGGATAACACCCACGCTTATCGCCAAAATAAGATTCCATTAAATCATTTAACAGGAAGCAATCCCAATCTATCTCTACTGTGTTTGTTTTACCATCTTCTGTACGTTCAATTTCATAAGTTTTAAAATCTACTAAGTCTCTACTAAGACTAGTTTTTTCTTCCTTATTAATTTCTTCTAAAACAATCTTATACAAATTTTGTAAAGCTGTTTTAACATTTGGAGAATACCCATTCTTGCCAATTAAATAATAAGCTATAATATCATATAATTCATGATTGGATTCGTTAATAGCATTACGTATTTTCATTTTTTACTCCTTCCTATAATAAGATAATACAAAAAATGATAAAAATAAAATGTGCGATTTATCTTTCCATATCTTTATTACTTTTATTAAGTCCTTCTAATTTATTAGATTCTTTAACAGCATGGCTTTGAATATCAGGATTTTCCTTTGTATCATTATAAAAATCAATAATACTTTGATCCAAAATATGATTATCCTTTTTTAATACTTGTTTTCTTTCATTTAAGAACTCGTTCGTATATTCCAAAGCAATTTGTTCATCAATTCTTAAATCCTTTGGATTCAAACCTAAGTCAATGCAAAGTAGTGCTTGTTGGAAATATTTTTCATCTTCCTTTTTTAAACCATTAAGTTGATTATACATAATAGTAAGAAATTGTCTTGATGTTATATCTGCCATATACTTTTCTGTTACTTGATCTAAAATCTTTTCATAATGAACTGGCGGTACTTTAGTTGGTTTATCGGTTTCTGGATTAATGTATTTATAAGTCATATCACTAATACTTTTGCTCATATCTTTTAATTTTAGTTGAGTAAAATCGTCATATTGTCTCCTCATTATCTTTCCTCCTCTCTTTGCTTATTAAATAATGTCATAATATTAGGAACATTAGAATTTGTAAATCTATCTATTTTTTCTTTTGTAATATTATTCTTTTTGCAATAATCAATGTATTTTTTTAATCCTATTTTACAATTTATTTCATCAGGATATAATTCATTAATTGAATTCCACATTCCATTGTGAGTATTCCAACTTATATATGTTATTTTCAAATCATTTTCTAAGTGATTCAAAAAATAGTAGTCAAAATTATAATCATACTCTGGAACGTAAGAATAACCATTTGGTAAAGATTTTGTATATGGGGTAAATTCTATAGCTTCATCACCGTCCGCACACAATATATAAACATCTTTACTTTTAGGATTAACAAGAATATATTCAATCTCTTTCCCATAATGCTCCTCGGAATTTTTTAAGAAAAATTTTATTTCATTTATCTTTTTATCTAGGTTCATTTTACATCCTTTCCTTTTCTTTATTTTTTACTTTAGAATCAAGATAATCACAAATTTTATTTGCTTCACCAACAGCTTTAAATAATTCGTTGGGTTTATCTTCTAATAACAGTATCCAACTTTGGATATAACTCTTATGATTGTTATAATCATCCTCATGAACTTTGACATTTAATTTTTGCATCAAAAAAGAAGAACTAATTTCTGCAATAAGTTCTTCTCTAGCATAATCTTTTTTATTTTGATTATTTAAATTCCTATTAAGTCTACTAGAATGCCCTGTAGCATGACTCAACTCATGAAGCTGAGTAGCATAATAAGAATATTTATCAAAAAATTTTGATGAAGGTGGTAACACAATAGTATCCTTTGATGGAATATAATATGCTTTATTACCTTCTTCTATATATTCAATATGTAACTTGGAAATTAATCTTTTGAAATATATATTAGTAGGTATAGTATTCCTGTTATTTTTTTCATTCGGTTTTATTCCCTCTATTAAACTCGCATTAAATACATACGTTGTATTACAGAAAATTTTAAAATCTTTTTGCCTTTCTGGAGTCTTTTCGATTATTTTTTCATAAGTTGAGAAATCTAAACGTATTTTGTTTTTAATATCATAAACACTCCAAAATTCTATTGGAACACCCTTTCCTTTAGCATTGTCCAGTTTATATTTATTTTCTTTTATTTGTTTATATGTAAGCCAACGATTATCTGTATATTTTTCTTTATATGCTACATAAGATAAAATTAATTGGTTAACACCTCTATATTCAGTATTAGTAACACCATTCTTATTTAAATCACTATACCATCTTTCACGCCAAGGGATTTTATTTTCTTTTAATGCGTCTAAATACATCTTGACCAATTGTTCTCTTGTTTTGCTTTGCATTTCTCACCTCCAAACAAAAAAGATGCTCTAAGCATCTTAAAAATAAGAATCAACAATAAACTGGTTATATTTTTTTATAAAATCCGATTTGTTATCAAGCCCATCATATAAATCAATTTTGTTAGCAATATCATTAACTGATAAATCTTCAATATTTTTAGTAGTGAAATGTAAAGTATATATAAACCTTCCCCATACACTAACTATCTTATCTTGACCTTTATATGTCTTTATTGCATACGCCATACTTAATAATAATTCAGTGTTTAAATATCTATCTCCGTAGTCATCACCAAGAAATAATAAGTCATCTAATATTGCTTGAATTTGTTTATGAATATATTCATTCATAGGTAATTTATAATTTTCATCAGGAAAGAATACTGAAAAACCCTGATTAATATACGATGTATTTTGGAATAAATCAACTATTAAATCTATATTAGAATTAACCCTATTTTTTACTTTTAAATTTATAATTTCTTTTAATAAGGCATAATTGTTAGCTTCAATTGCAGAAATTATAATTACATAATATAGTAATAAAGTAGGAAAATATAATGTTGATATAAGTTTCATATTACCACCAGGTATTTGGGTAGGATAAGTCCTTAAGATTATTTTCTTAATTAACTTTACATATCTATCATCCCCATAATACGTCAGTAATATAGAAGCATCCAAAATATTTTTCAACGAATCCTGTAATTTTATAATATTATCTTTAAAAGTTTCTTCATTATACATAGATAAATTACCTTTGATATTACTAATCTGAGATAGATATATTCTTAATTCTTGATTAATGATATCGGTTACCTTTATGAAATTTTTACCATCAGATAATAATTCTTTTAATCTATTACCAAAATCACTTTTAGTATCTTTAATGTCATGATTTAAAGATACATCTATTAATATATCATTTTCTTTTCCTGCAGGTTCTTCTTTATTAAATAGCTCATCAGCATTAAAAATAAAATCTCCTTCTCCAAATACACTGCCGTAGCTAGGTGTTTGATAAGATTTAGGATCACAGCTAACTTTGTTATATACATAATTCATTACAGATGAAGCACTCAATACACCTTGCTCAGTTTTTGCCTCACCATTCAATGCTTCTAATAAATAAGAAGTAAAGATAGAGTTATTAGTATTACCTCCACCATCTTTCACTTTCTGATCTGATTTTCCAGCAGTAAGCACTTGACGACTATATCGCCTTAACATTTCTTTTAAGAATCTTTTTGAACCAAAAGGAGACCTTTGTAATATCAAGCCACTATAACAGGCATCCATAATATAAAAAATGTGTTTTGCCCTAATCAAATCCGCATTTTCTATTAAAGATTCCCAACTAATTAAACTATTTAAATTTTGTTCTGTTCCATTACAAGGAATCAAAAATCCTTTATCCTTTATACCAGCTTGATATGTATACCCATGTCCTGCAAAGAATATTAATACTGAATCATCGTTACATGTTTTATTGGCTAATTCAAAATAGGCATCCATAATGCCATCTTTTGTTGCTTGTTTATCAAGAAGAAGCGTAATATTTTCTTCTTTGTAAGAGAATTTTTGAATTAATACCTCTTTTATTGATTTTGCGTCATTAACAGCATATTCTAAGTCATTTAGACTATCATATTTGTTAATTCCAATTATTAATGCAAAATGTTCATCGTAAGATTGTTTTAAACCTGCCATTATATCACACTCCATGTAAAACATTTATTTTGTATTATATTTTACCACAATTTTATCGCAATAAACACTAATATTTTCACAAAAAAAATAGCCCTATACTAGCAGCTATTGTATAACTTCACCTATTTATATCCGGAAGTGAGATACAAATGATTGGTAAAGTAAAATGGTTCAACAATGAGAAAGGTTATGATCTCATTGCACTTTCATCATACCACAAACAAAATTTCATTTCAATAGAATACATCAACAAAATTTATAATCCCATCATTTCTCGAACTATGCGATCAGAAATTTTAATTGTTCCCACTAATACTAACATATTAAAAATAAGTTCACCAATATATTTCCACACTTGTGTTACTGCCGCTGCACTTGTATCTACAACAGGTGGACTAGAAGCAAATAAACTAAATATAATACATGATAAAATAATAATTGCACCTTCTAAGCAAACTGCTGCATAACTCTTTAAAAAACTTTTTGTTACACTTTGAGTAGGTTCGCCTGCCATAGCAGATAATGGTATAGGTGCAATTGCAGTATATAGATACAATTTAAAAAATCTACCATATACCGTCATTATCATTATAAAAGCCAAAACAGTAACTATTAGACCTCCAATCAACGTTACTGCCCAGAGTGGAATAGATTCTAAAAAGCCACAGGATTCTATAGCATTTATTATGCCTTGAGGAAGAGTGCTTTTTGCAGAACTAGTGATATTTGCTGTTGTCATTATCTTAGAAACAATGCCTTGAGAAATTTTAAAAATTGCTAGCATTAAATCCATTCCGTATGTAACCACAATTTTTGCAATAGCAAATCTTATAAAAAGTTTTAAAGCATGTTCTGGTCTTTTTACTTCTGTTAATGATCCGCAAGTTTTTGCAACACCAATGACAAAAAACAGAACTAAAAGTGCTAAACCAATTGCTTGCATAGAGCCATATATATTTTTAATTACATTCCATATTGCTCCACCTTTAAATGTCTCAGGTGTTTGGGTAATTAAAGTCCAAATTTCAGCTAACTTTCCATTCCAAGTATCCAGTGCATTTTGTAGGTTTTGAACAACCCAATTATCACTCACACTATTACACCTCCTATCCTACAATTGTATTTAAAATTTCCTTAGCAAATGTAATAATAATTCCACCAGCAACAGTTAAAAAACCATTTGCTCGTTGTGATGGATCATGGCTTTTAAATGATAAACCTACTTGCACAACACCAAAGCCTAGCAAAATCATACCGATTGCACGAATTAAGCCAAAAATAAAATCGGATAAGTTATTTACTACAGTTAATGGATCATCAGCAGCATAAACTGTTGTCGCCGTTAAAAATAATACTAAAGCCAAATGACTAACTTTCAAAATCTTTTCTATTTTGTGTAATTTGGTTGTTTTTTGTCTTTCTTTCATATTTTCCCTTCCCTTCTAAAAAGTCATCTACTTCCTCGGAATAGATGACTTCATATTTATTCTTTGTTTTTTCAATCTCACTAAAATCATAATCTAAATTGGTATCAATCACCATTTCGGCAATTGAATTAGTTATCATACCATGTTGATATGTCTTACCAATACCATCTGGAGTTAAATTAATACGAGGATGTTTTAAAATATCGTATTTTTTATCTTTGAGTGGTCTTTCACCCCTGATAAATAAAATGCATTCACTATTATCAAGCATTCTAACCTCATCCGCAGTAAGCAACTCCCTTCCAACAATTTGATAATTTGTGGAATAACTACCTGAGTGTCCTGTACTCTTTCCGTAAGAATTGGTATCAATAGTTTCCTTTCCAAGCAACTCACTAACATATTTATGTGTCGATTGCTCGTTTCCACCTAGATATAGGAACTCATCACAGTTACCAACAATCGATTCCCATTGTTTTTCAAATAACGCCTTTAATTGAGCTAAATTTTGCAAAATGATTGAAACAGAAACATTCCTACTTCTCATTGTAGATAGGATTTTTTCAAAATCATCTGGCAAACTTACATTAGCAAACTCATCCATTAAAAAATGAACATGTACTGGTAAACTACCATTGTAATTATGATCTGCTTGATAAAATAATTGTTGAAATAATTGTGTATATAAAATACTAACTAAAAAATTAAAAGAAGCATCGTTATCTGGAATTATAGCAAACAATGCAACCTTCTTTTTACCAATGCTAGACAAATCAAGTTCATCAGTTTGAGTTAAACTCGCAAGAGAACTAAGATTAAATTTTTCTAATCTACTAGCCAAAGTAATTTGGATAGATTTTAGAGTTTTAGCCGAACCAGAATGGTAATCTCTGTAGTATTTTAAAGCAATATGATCAGGATTCCTTCGTTCTAAATCATTAAAAAGCATATCCAAAGGGCTAACATAATAATCATCATCTTCATGAACTTCCCCAGCTCTAAGCATCTCCATAACCATTGGGAAATTTTGTTCTTCCTCTGGAGCTTCATATTTTAAGTAAAACATTAATGCTAATAAAAGCATGCTTGCCGCCGTATCCCAAAACGGATCTTGAGAAGAACTTCCTTTTGGAGTTGTAGCTTTAAATAAATTCGTAACTAATTTTTGAACATCATTATCATTTTGAATATAAACAAAAGGGTTATAACAATGTGATAATTCCATATTAATTAAATCTAAAACTCTTATTTCATAGCCTTGGTGTTCTAGCAAATGTCCTTCATCTCGCAATATTTCACCCTTTGGATCTAATATTACAAATGAAGTATTGGCTTGCATAACATTTGGTTTGGCATAGAATCTAGTTTTACCAGCACCACTTCCACCAATAACTATTGTATTCATATTTCTTCTATGTTTTTTTACATCATATCCCAAAGAAAAGTTTTGAGATAAAATTTTATTATTGAAGGCTGGATTTTGACAATACTTTTTATTTATTTTTTTGATATCTCCCCATTTTGCTGAACCATGTTCTTCTTGTCTTCGATAATTTCTTCTAGTCGAAAAATAAATGGCAATTCCCATAATATAAACACAGCAACAAATTAATATGCATTTTACTGTATTATCACAAAAAGTTATTTTAAAAGGATTATTGATTACTTTACTAAAGCCTCTAATAATTGATAATATTCCACCTTCTGATATAGGAGCTATTAATAGACCTAACCAAATGACGGGAATTAAGCCAATTATAAATATCTTTTTATCTTTCATCTACATACTTCCTTGGGAACATTCTTTTCTTATCAGGAGCTTCAAGAACTTTTAATAAAATTTCATCAATTGGCTTTGAATCTTTTCCCTCTTCCAAAACTTTATTACGAAACTCATTCAATGCATTAATTATAATTCCATACTCATACTTATCCAGTTCTAATACTTTTACCTCTTTCATTTAACTTTTCCCTTCGATTTATTACCTTTAGATTTTGTATTTCTATTGGTAGTTTTATCACTCCGTCTATCTACAGAATTATTTATTTGTTTTTTATATGTATCTAATTTCTTCTTTACAGATTCCTTTTTATTTTCTACTGTAGCACCCTTAGGAGTTGAACTCTTTGGCATTTCTGAGATAGGCTCTGACCGAGGGCTTTTTTCGGTCTTTGCCAAATGGGGGTTTGATTTTGGATCCTTTTGCTTTTTCTTACTTTTTGCATTTCTAGTTTTTTCTATTTCAGAAACAATATCCGCTTTATTGTAAGATGCTAAATTGAATCTATCAATAATTCTATTAATTCTACCAGCATCTTCTTTTCTAACTATAATATCAACTAAACCATCTGGCGATTTAGATTTTTTATCTACCAAAGCACAATATAATATTCCATATCGTTTTGCTTCATCTTGAAATTTTTTCAAGTTATCTTTACTAATTGAAAAAACTGTTAGTGGTTTCCCACTCTTTAACATATTAGATAGTTTTGCTTTACCACTGGTCTGCTCTTTGTTTTTCATAACTGTATAAATTAAAACAGCAAGTTCTTTTGCACCACTACCAACAATTTTTGCAGAAACTTCAAAGCCTTCTAATGACATTCTTATAATTTGTTCTGCTGCATCACTTGATTGATTCATTTAATCCTCCCTTTCTGTATAATCTTTAATTATATAAATTCGATGATGATAAATTACAATTTCCTTAAGTAACTCATCATTCTTAATCACTCTATATCTGTTTCCCCAAAATTTTATCCATATCCATTTTATTTTTTTCATATTCATTTACCTTTTCTTTTAAATTCGATTCATTTTTACTAATAAAATTAAAATTTTCAAAATATTTTTTGCATGTATCTAAAGAATCATTTAATTCCTGGATTTTACTAATTATACGTTCTTGTTCTTTCGGGTTTTTTGTTTGTTTAAATTGTTTTCTTAACTGTGTTTTAGTTTTATACAATTTGTCATATAATCCAGAAATGCTATTAACAAATTTTGTATAATCTTCATCAGTATAAATTTTATTGTCGTCAAACATTTTTACAATTTGAGAATAATTATCTAATCTTGATAAATCTTCATACATGTTCTTTGTAAAATTATAATTTTTAAATTTTTTAGGATATATTTTTAATAAAAAACAGTAGTATCTATATAATGCCACAATACTATGTGATTTTGACTTTGACTTTTTATGGAAATTAGAATAATAAGAATTACCATCATCAATTATTTTTGAATAATTTTCTTTTTCTTCTCGATTTTATATTTTCAATAGTATATTCATCTCCATATCTTCGTTCAATCCTTATATTTCTTTTATAATTATTATTTTTAACAGATAATTTACCATATCTATTTGTAACCGAATAATTTAATTCTTCTAATATTTTGATAAATTCATTGTACGTTTTTGCTTTTTTAATTGCATAATCAATATCATTTTTTGTATTTAAGTAGTATCTATTATTTTTATAACTACTATTTAAATAATAAGAAAAATCAAATTTCGATTTTGGTGATGGCTTTTCATCTAAAAAAGATATTCCATGCTCTTTACAAATGGAATCATTTAAATATCTTAACTGAGCTGTCGCTGCTCTATCACTATTAAATTTTTTTCCATCAACAAAGGAAACCGAGTTTACTACAAAATGATTATGTAAACACTTTGTATTTAAATGGGTTGTAACAATAACCTCATATTTATCTCCCCACATTTCATTTGCTAATTCTAAACCAATTCGATGTGCTTCTTGCGGAGTAACTTCGCCTTCTCTAAAAGATTGATAGCCATGATAACCTAAGATTCCATTTTGCTTGTTATAACATTTCTTAGTTTGAATCATTTGTTCATAAGCAGAATCAACATCACAATTTATTCCTGTAATGTAAAAGGATTGTTCCGTTTTATCATTATTCTCAGCATAATTTAATGCATTTTTTAAACCAGAAAAAGTCTTTTCATGATCTTCTGCATAATTAATTGTTCTATTTAAATTTGTAGTGATTTTCCACAATTTAGTTACTGCCATGTTTATTATCAACTTTTTCTAATCTATAAAGTTTACTTAGCTTATGAATAACTTCATCTAAATTCTTCTTGTAATTGAAAAGCATATTTGAATTTATATATCCAGTTTGATTAGCAACTTTTGCTATCTGATTTATATTGACTCCAATTTTTCTCAATTCAAAATTTAATTGTAATATTTCTTTATTGTATTTTACATTTGGAACAAAACCTTCAATAGCACCTCTTAAAAATTCAGATGTTGTTATGCCAAGATTAAAACTTTTAGTCCTAAGCATTCTTTCTTGCTCTGGACTCAATCTAAAATTTACTTGTCTTGTTTTCAATGTTTTCCTTTTTCTTCTTCGGTAGTTCCAAGTCGCTATCTTTTGCAATTATACATAAACACATCGTTGTAACACCAGTTAGTCCTCCAACTACTAAACCTATTATAAAAAACAATAATTCACTCATAAATTAATACCTTCTTTCTTTCATATTTGGGGATTGGGGTTTACCCCATATTAGGAAATTATTGCACCAACTAGGTGCTATACATTTCCATTGCTTGCTAAAAATCAAAATACAAATTGTATTCTGAATTTTAAAGTTTATCTTTCTCTATCTTTTTCTCTAATTTTTGATAATAAATCAAATAAATATTCATTCATTGATTCTCTAATCTCATCACCTATTGAGAAATCATTGCTTATCCAATCACTATATAATTCATTCAATGGTGAAGAACTTTTATTCAATATTTTTATTTGTTCATCAGAAAAATATCTACTATTTGGATCAAAACAATAAATCATTTCCTCCTTGATAGCTGTTTCATATGATCTATCAATAATATAATCAACATCCTTAGTCTTTAAATCTTTTATATAATTCTCAAACTCTTTCGTAATTTTTTCATACAGTTTTTCTCTCATGCAATCCTCCAATAAATTAAACGAGATGACATTATCTATCATCTCGTTCTACGTTATTTTTTTCATGGCTCTTACTAGATAAGAAAGTTACTTTCTCAGCTACAACATTCATTCTTGTTCGATTTTCTCCATCTTTTTCGTAAGAATCTTTTTGTAAGCGTCCTTTAACACCAATTATATCTCCTTGCTCACAATATAATGATGCATTTTCTGCAACACCATTCCAAAGAGTACAATCAATAAAATCCGTTTCATATTCTCCCTCGTGATTTTTAAAACTTCTAGGAACTGCCAATGTAATATTGGCAACTTTTTTTCCATTTTCTAATTCTTGAACCTCAGGATTTCGTGCTAATCTACCTACTAAGATTACTTGATTCAACATTTTTATTTCTCCTTTCTTTTTTTATTTTTTTTAATTTAATTAATTGATTTCATCAATCACCCCCTTTAAATTCTGATTCATTAAAAAAAGCAATTAAGTCTCTTTTCTTAATTGCTTCTCTTAATTCTTTTATATTAGATATGTCATTTCCAGTTAAACCTTTAATATTCCACATATCATCAATAGTTATTTTTTTTATTTTTTCATCTGAATCAATTCCAGATTTTATCAATTTTTCAATCGTTTTAAACTTAGAACTTAATAATGTATTTTTCATTCGCTTTCCTCCATTAAGTTAGCAACAAGTACAATTTGTTTATTTGTATTATGCTTACAAGTAATTAAAACAAGTGTGGTCTTATCATATTCTCTTTCAATTTTAACCTTACCTGTTTTTTCAACTTCATATATATTTACTATTTTATAATTGTATGTATTATTGGCATAATCTAAGGAAATACTATCTCCGACTGATAGTTTATCTAAATTTTTAAAGTAAGAAATACTAGCATTCCCAGAATGTGCAGCTAAAATAAAGCACCCATTGGTCACGTTTGGCATATCAGATCCATCAATAATTTGAATATTATAATCTACATTATTATATTTACTATCTGGAGATACCAAGCCTCTAATCAGATTTATTTTTGGAATTTTCAAAATACCTATATAATCTGTTTTACCTTGAGTTTTATTTTCACTTTCTATTGTAGTTTCATTATTTTCTACTTTTTCTTCTTGAATATAAAATTCCTCTATAGCCTTTTTTTCTTCATTTTGAATATTAAATTTTGTAATAAAATTAAAAGAGACAATAGAAATACCAATAATAAAAAGTAGAGAACCGACAATTAATAATCGGTTCTTTCTACTATTTTTTATTTTTCTTAACCTTTTCATACACAAAGATTCCTACTCCAACTCCTGCAAAACACAAACCTAAGATTAATGGTAAATGTGAATCAACAGCTTCTGTATTTGGTACTTCAACTATTTGTTCATTTGTCATATTTGCTTTTACTATTTCACCATTTTCTTTAATCTCAAACCACATTTTTTCAGGATTTAAAATATACCCTTCAGGAGCTTCAGTTTCGATTAAATAAAATTTTCCAATAGGCATATCTTCAATCACGATTTTTCCATTTTCATCAGTATATCCTTCAAAAACTTTTATATCATCTTCTGTATAAATCTCTATTTTAGTATTAGGTAAAGGTTCACCTGTAACTAAATCAGTCTTGGTAAACTCTAAAGTTCCTTTTTCATATTGATTATCTAAATCAAAAGTTTGATAAACAATGTTAGTGTATTGATCCTTATATTTTAATTCAAACTCATATATGTTAGAATCTACTACATTGCCATGGCTAGATTTAGTTTCTTTTAATTCATATTTTCCTAAAGGTAAATTGTCAATACTTGCATAACCATTTTCATCAGTAACTAGAATAGTAACTAAATCACCCTTTTTGTAATAAGTTTTTCCACCTACAACAATATCTTCTGAAGCTCTTAATTCAAATTCTGCACCCTCTAACTTGATTTTCTCATAATAATAAGAACCATTTTCAATGATTAGCTTTTCTCCATTTTTGTTAATTTCAACTTTACCCTTTACTTGACTATTTTCAAATTTAACCTCTAAAATAGCACCAAAAGTTTCATCATCAATAAGCTCTGAATCTTCGCCAATGGTAAATTCTAATGGCTCTTTATTCCATAAATATCCATCAAGTTCTTGATCTTGTTCTTCTAATCGATATGTACCACTATTTAAAGGTAATGGTGTAAGCAAAATTCCTTCTTCATTAGTTTCAAAAACACATTGTTCTTTATCAGTAACTTGGCATACGTATTCATTATTTTCAATATCAAAAATCTTGAATTTAATTCCAGCAGCAGGAATCACATTGCCAGTTTCTGCATCCACTTTAATTACTTTAAGTTTAGCTTTAATCTCGGCATTAGCCAATAATTTGTAGATAGGATCGTCAGCATTTTCATTTACTGTAATCTCAAAATCTTCAACAAATTCATGATCTTGTGTGCTAGTTACTTGTTTTATTGTATATATTCCATAAGGTAAAGTAGCAGTAGCATAACCACTTTCATCAGTTGTAATACTTGTTACTTTTTCTCCACTTGATTTTAAGTAGATATCAAAAGTAACATTAGGTTCACCAGTTAAAAAACCTGTTTCGTCTGATGCATAAACTTTAAATATTTTTAAATCTCTTTCTATTACTTTTTCACTTACATCAACTTCAGGATATAAATTATCTTTTGTTATTTCAAAATAATATTTAGTTTCATTCAATTCATAACCAACTGAAGCTTTTTCTTCTTGTAGATAAAAAGTACCTAGTGATGGTAAATAATCACTCATAACATATTCGCCACCTTTTGAAACTACTTCACCAACTCTTTCTCCTTCCATGTTATAAATACCATAAACTGCACCATCAAGAGTAGCATCACCTTGAGCTATACCTAGTTGAGTATCCATGTCAATTTTTTTAACAGATACTTTTCCTCCTACTACAGTTATTTTAATATTAACATCAACTGGATCATAAGATCCTCTCATCATTAAGTCTTGACCTGAAGGATGGAAATAAACAATTGCTGGATGAGAATAATTTTTATCCCTTTTAGTAATAGTTACACTTCCATCGCCTACTTTTGTAGCGGTAATTTTTAAAGTATTGTTTTCAATTGTAGCATTCACTCCTGTTTCATTTGCTACTTCAAAATTATGTAAAACCCCATTTGTATCATTTAATTCTAAATCATCTCCAATATTCATTTCTATATTAGATGAAGTAAAACTAGGGGCTTTATAATGTTCTTCAACCAATCTGTTTAATTCATTCATTTCATCTGTATATTTTGTAATTCGATTTCCATTTAATGTATCAGTAAAATAAATATCATATCCATGTGGAACAGTTTGCCAAATTAAAAATTGTGTAACAGTATACCATTTTATATCAGTATGATCACCATAACCATAACCGTAATATGCTAACAAAGATATTCTTCTCCATTGTTCAGTTGTCATATTTGCAACATAAGATTGATCAAAATCTTGTCCAGGATAAATTGCTCCTTGAGCAACTGGAGTTCCTGGTTCAATACAATAAACAAATTGTCCATCACTATTACGAGTAATTACTGTCATTTGTTGGTATTTACGAGTAGAACCCTTTACTTTTAAAATATAGTCTCCTTTTATCCATTGAGACTTGTCATTAAATGATTCATTATAATTAGCTGCATTTACTGTTATAGTTGGAATAAAAGATAAACCAACCAAAAATAATAAAACCATACTTATTTTATTTTTTATTAATCTCATTTTTTTCCTCCTTTATTTTTTCATAAAAAAAAGCCTTAATTATTTAAGACTTAGGCACAGACGGATAATCAATAAAATTTCCATTTCCGTCAAAAAATGTTAGCATATAATAAATATCTCCACAATCATCAGTTTGATAATCACATGTAAATCCATAATATTTATTTTTTTCTTTTAAGATATTCCCTTTTTCATTACATTCCTCAAAATTATCAAAATCTGCTCTAAAAACAGAATAAAATTTTTTTACAGTACATTGCCTTTCATTATTTTCTTCTACAATTGGTGTTGAGTTATTTATTGAAAGAATATCTTGTTCTGAACCATCATAATTATTTGTACCACCATTATTGGAAGTATTATTATCTTTAATTTCTTCAGAATCATTTGAAATATCTGGTGTAACTTGCTCTGTGTTTTCCTCTATCAATTCCGATTCTTCCTTTTTAGCTTCTGTTATCTTGGTATCGGTTTGACCTTTTTTTATTTCGGTATTTGCTGGATTTGTAAAATTGCGAAATAAACAAAAAGTACAAATGACACCAGTAACAATAAAGATGCCTGTTATAATCAAAATTTTCTTACGTTTCATTAAAAACACTCCTTTGCTTAATTTATCTGGTTATAACATAGTTTTGAAAAAAATAAAATTCTGCGATTCATCTTTCTCTATCTTTATTCTTATTAGATAATTTAGATAAGTTATAATTATTTATTAAATCTTCATTATCAGCTAGCCAATCATATTCGTCTTCATAATCCGAATAACCTTGTAATTTTTTAAAATTAGATTCTAATGCTGATTTGAAGTACCCAAACTTATTTCTTATTATATTACCATCTTCATCTAGAAATTTATTTTCTTTAATTCTTTTAGTAATATAATGTATAGACATAAACAATTCATGATTTGAATAACCATTATCTTTATATTCTTTAAATAAGTTATCATAATATGTAAGATTATACTCATCTTTACTTATATAATTTAATTTAATTAATTCTTTAGTGAAATTTGATATTTCCTCATCTTTAGATGTTTTATCTATTTTATCTATTAATGAATGACTATTTAATTGGTGATGATTTTCCGATGTTGGATTATCCATAGATGGAAAATCGGTCCCTGGATTATTTTTATTTAAATATAAGGTTTTTGGCATATCATATACAATATATTTATATACAAACAAGCCTTTATCATCTCGTTTTTTCAATATTTCTATATATCCTGATTCTTTCAGTTCATTAATAGTTGTTCTAATAGCAGACTTACTTTCTTTACATATAGATACTAGTCCATTAAACGAATAGTCCCAATTTGGTGGTAAACTTATCATTTTACAAAGTAAACCAATAGATTTAAGTGATAAGTTCTTATCTCGTAATATAAAATTATTTACTATTGTAAAATTATCGCTTCTCTTTATTTGAAATTCTTTATCATCCATATTTCACCTCTACTAGATAAATCATGCTATCGACTTTCTATATTTTTTTCTCTCAAATGACGCCCATAATATTCACATGCTTTAATTACAAAATCTTCCATATCATTAATTTTCAGACTTTTGGGAATAACTTTTCGTATTTTATCCTCACTGAGACTTATTCTAGGAATTTGATTTGGCTTTTCTTGACTCATTATTTCATCAATCTTTTGCTCTGTTAATTGATTATTTTCACTTAATTTTCTAAGTTGAATTGCTTGAGCATGACTAGGAGTTGAATCTGTATAATTGATTGAATCCAAAACTAATTTTTGTTCAGATTCTTTCAAATAAGAAAGTTCTACTGCTGGTCTTAGAGCTATTGATGGAGTTTGTTCTAATACCGAGTTATCAACCATATCTAATAATTCAGGAATTAAGTAATTAAGTCTAATAAATCTATATACCTGATTTTTACTTTCTCCCATTTCTTTCCCAACTGTTTCAGCAGAAGTTAACTTATTCCCCACTGGGAACGAAGTTAAATCGTTCCTAATTCCTTGATGTTTCATTGCATCAAGTTTCATTTTATAAGCTTTCGCTTTTTCACTAGGCAAAATAAACTCTCTATGCATATTAGAGTCAACCATATAAATTGTTGCCTCGTCATCCGACATATTTCTTACAATACATGGTATTTCAGATTTACCAATAAGTTCTGAAGCTTTTTTTCTTCTATGTCCAGATACAATTTCATATCTATTGTCTTTTTTTCTTACAATGATAGGTTCTAAAACACCGTTTAATTTTATACTTTCCTGTAGCTTAATTAAATCTTCATTTTCTCTAACTTTAAACGGATGCTCTGGAAAATCATCAATTAAATCTAAATCGATTATTTCAATTTTTTCTTTTTTGTTTTCATCTCGTTGTTCTTGAGTAGTAAAAAAATCATCTAGTTTGAATGTTTGATGATCGATGTAACTCTTTTTCTCCATCTCTTAATACCTCCATTGCAAAATTATTATAAGCTGATGATACTTTACTATTTTTATCATAAGAAAAAATACTCTCTCCTTGTGATGTTGACTCAGCCACTTTTATAGCTCTAGGAATTTGAGTGTCAAACAATTTAAAAACGTTGCCATAAGTCTCACTTAATTCTTTTCTAATGTTCTTCGCTAAATTCGTTCTTTCATCTACTAGTGTAAGCAAGATTCCACCTACTTTAAGATTAGGATTGATTTGTTTTCTAACTTTAAGAACAGTTTGTAACAAATGTCCCATACCTTTAGTTGCTAGGAACTGTGATTGAACAGGAATAATAACTTTATCTGAACAAGCTAATGCATTTATGGTAATCATACCCAATGATGGCATACAATCAATCAAAACATAATCATATTTATTTGTTAATGATCCAATTGCATTTTTCATAGTATATTCTCGACTCATTGCATTAACCAAACTAACTTCCAAGGATGATAAGTCAAGATTAGATGGAACTAAATCCAATCCTTCATTATGATGTAATACAGATTCAAAAGCATTTATATCTTTATCTGTAATAGTTCTTTCCATTAACGTTGCTAATGTAACAGGAATCTCATCGTTATTATGCCATCCCATATATGTTGTCAAATCACCTTGTGGATCAGCATCAATCAATAAAACCTTTTTACCAGCTTTTGCTAATGCAACTCCAAGACTAAACGTTGTCGTTGTCTTACCTACGCCTCCTTTCTGATTAGCAATTGCAATAATTTCACACTTAGGCACTTCTTCACCTCCTTTCATTATCCCACCACTTTTCCACCCAAAAAAAAGACAGTTAATTAAAACCGTCTGTTATTAAAAATATCAAATTATATCAAGGGGGTTAACCTTGTGGTATCAACTAAAAAAAATAACCCCATTTTTTAATAAAAATAGCCATTTTTTATCATTTTTTGCTATTTTTTAGTCCTTCTTTAAAAAAACGTGCAAGATCTCGATGCTCGCAAGCCCTTTATTTATAAGGATTTCTCAAAGGGGTTAAATAAATTGGTATCAAGCAGTTGATTGGATTATTATTCATTTTCATCACTTCTCTCATAAATCTATTATATTATATCATGTTTGTACCCAAAGAAAAAAGTGGATATAAATCTACTCTATAAATTGTAATTTAACGAACTAATCTCTTTACTCTTTTAACATAATCATTTGCATGATTTATGCTAATATCTCCGTGATAATATCCTTGCAATACTTCAAGTTCACTATTTGGTATTAAATTAACAATTTTAGTTGCTGATTTTTTCATAATAGGTCTTTCTTTACTTCCAACTAATACGAGAGCCTTTGCTTTAGTCTGCGATAAAGTATCTTTTGCTTCATAATTAGAATTTGACTTCATAAAAGCAATTAAATTATCTTTTGTAATTTTACAAGTATCTTCATAATATTGATCAAACAAACTGTTTTTAAGTTTCAAACTTTTAAATTGTAACTTTGAAAACCACTTTTTACTTATTAAACAATATGATAAATTAAATATTGGCTCTATCATTCTATAGGTAAAGTTCATTGGAATTACCAAAGCACTTTCAATAATAGCATATTCACATATATTAGGATTTTTTGATAATATTTCTAATAAAATTTGTCCCCCTAATGATAATCCTCCAATTAGTTTTACTTTTCCATTATAATTTTCATTTATAAAGCTTATTATTTCTAGAGCATTGCTTTCAATAGAAGTAAAATTTGTATCACTTCCCGAATGTCCATCTAATATAGGAATAACTATGTGAAATTCATTTTCAAGCAATTCTATTTCATCTATATAATTCCACCAAGAAAGACCTCCACCGTGTAATAAAACTATAGTATCATTATTCTTTGATCCATATTCTTTATATTCCATCTTACACCTCTAAATTACTATTTATCTATTTCCTCTAATAATAAATCAAAATCTGATTTATCATCTTGTTTTCTCTAGAACTTCTGTCGGAAATTCCGACGGAAATCCCTTCTTTAAATTAACCACTCTTTTAAAATATTGTTGATATATTCTGTAATAATGCTTCGTTTATTTCAAATAATTCAGCAATCAAATCTTATGTGAACCATAAATCATTATTAATTAAAATTACACTAACTTAAAATCACTATTACTATACATAAGTAACACTTTCTTTCTAATTAATGTAGAGGTTAACATTACGATATCAAGCTGTTGATTGAATCATTGTTCATTTTCATCACTCATTTCATTATTTTCCCTTAAATATTTATCATAAAATTCATCCATAGTAGAAATATAATGTTGATCCTGAATCAACCTATACTTTTCATATTCATTTTCTGCTTTTTCCATAGCTTGCTGATGAGAAATAGTCCCTGAATTTTTTAATACTCTTTTTCTTCTAAATTTTAACAAATCATCTGTAGCATTAATCCAATTCTGCATAGTCATAATGTGTCTTTCCTTAGCTTCGTCTTCTGCAAAAACCAAAAACATATTTGTTAAATCATTTAATTTATTTAATTCTTCTTCGTTTAAATAATTTTTAGCAATCACAACATCATACTTGTATATTAGTCCATCAGGTGAGTTCTTCCAATTAGTGAGACTCATATGTTCTTCTCGATGATTAGCCCTACTATAAATAAGTTCTGCTGCAGTATGACCAGTTATTGCAAAGTGAAGTTTATTTTGCACAATTTTAAAGAAAGTATAAGCTTCTTCACTTTTAGGATTATAATCTACTGATGTTGCAATAAATAAATCTGTGATTTTTTGATAAGACATTCTTTCACTTACCCTAATCGTTTTAATTCGTTCTAATAATTCATCAAAATATTTTGCATCATACTTATTTTCTCTAATAAATCGCTCATCATTTAATGCAAACCCTTTAATCATATACTCTTTTAATATTTTAGTTGCCCATATTCTAAATTCTGTTGCCTTTTTAGAATTAACACGATACCCAACTGCAATTATTGCGTCTAAATTATATATTTTGGTTTTATAGTTTTTACCATCAGAGGCAGTTATCGAGGTTTCCTCGATAACTGAATTTTCATTCAGTTCTTTCTCTTTAAAAATATTTTTCAAATGTAATGATATATTATCCACACTACAATCAAAAACTTTAGCCATCCCTTTTTGAGTGAGCCATAAAGTTTCATCTTTATATATTGCATCAACTACTATATTCCCACTTTTGTCTTTATAAATTAATAAGTTATTTTGTTCATTTAACATATATCTTTCATCTCCTTTCTCGTCAAAATATTATGGGGTTAACCTTGCGGTATCAACTAAAAACAAATACCTAATTTTTAACTGTTTTTGATTACTTTTTATTATTTTTTACTGTTTTTTTGAAAAAATGTGTAAGATCTATATACTCGCAAACCCTTTATTTATAAGGTTTTCTTGGAGGGGTTGAATAAATCGGTATCAACCAGTTGATGTTTCCCTTTTGGAAACCTTTTTCGTCATTTATCATTGTTATCACTTCCTATTTCTTACTCCGTTTCTAATTTTTTCTTTTCCTTATTTTCTAACAATTTTCTTTCTTTTTCTAGTTCTTTTAAACTCTTTTTGGGAGTAGGCATCTCTTCTGGCATCATTCCACCAATATCAGCAATTGCTTTTCTTACCTTTTTACCAACTTCATAATGTACATTTTTAGCGTTATCTTCACCTTGAATATTATCCCTTAAAAGTTTTTGTTTTGTTTGATTAATTCTAAACAAATTTGCTACTAACTCATCCTCATTCATATTATCTAGAATATCTTCTCTATAACGCAATTTTTTCCTTTTAAAAATATCATCAGCTGTTTCGCCATTATATAGTCCCTTATATCCTGCATTATGAAATTCAGCCATATTTTTCACGCCTGCAGATGAGGCGACTTTTTGTAATGTATAATTACCACGTCTAGTTAACTTTCTTTGATAAAATCTTTTCTCATCATCTGATAACAAATCATATTCTTGCTCAGTTATTTCTTGTTTTCTCGTTTGAACAGCAAAATAAGTTTGACCTAATGCAACAACCTCTTTACTTGGATCAGCATTTTGTACTATCAAATAACAAATATATCTTGATAATTTATAATCCTTAATAAATTCTTGTTTGCCTTTTCCTGTTTTTATTGGCTTGTTGATTTCAACAACCCAATCTTCATTACCATGAATACTATTATTTGCAGACATTATCGCTTTATCAATTACTTTCTTAAAATTTCTCCAATCTTTATATTCTAAAACTTTTTGCAAATCACGGGCAAACCAATACTCGTTTCCATATTCATCTATATGCTTTATGTTTTCAAAAGTTTTACTAGTATATTTATTAACTATTTCTTCCATTCTACCCTCCATTTTTAAAATATAATATATAGGGGTTTACCTTACGGTATCAACTAAATGTTTTACCCCATTTTTGAATAAAATTTGCTCATTTTTTGCTATTTTTAGTCAATTTTAGAAAAAATGTATAAGATCTAAAGCTCGCAATCCCTTTATTTATAAGGATTTTTTGGATGGGTTTACTAAATCGGTATCAAGCAGTTAATACTTCCTTTTTGGAAACTTTTTTCTTCATTTGCCATTACTATCACCCACTTTACTACTTTCTTCCAACAATAAATCAAAATCTGATTTATATAATTTATCTTGTTTTACTCTATATTTTTCAAATTCTGTTAGTGCTTTATCACAGGCTATTTCATCTGATATTTTACCAGCATCTTTCAATATATCTCTATCATCTGATAATAAAAATTTATCAATTCGAGTTGACCAGTCTTCCATTGTCATTGGAATATGTCTTTTAGCTCTAGCTTCTGCCAAATCTAAAAATGCTGAAACTATTAATTCTAATTGTTCTAACTCTCTCTTGCTTAAATAATTCTTTGCTATTACCACATCAGTTTCTAATATTTTCCCATTAGGAGAATTCTTCCAATTTGTAAGTCCCATATGTTCTTTCTTTGAATCTGCTCTATTGTATATAATTTCAGCTGCAGTGTGTCCGTGTACTGCCCAGTGCATTTTATTTTGAACGGTTTAAAAAAATTCTTGTGTTAGTTTTGATTTAGGATCATAATCAACAGATGTTGCATATATATCTAACATTTTTCTCCAAAAAACTTTTTCTGATGATCTAATATCTCGAATTCTTGCAAGTAATTCATCAAAATATAATCCACCACCTGCTCGTTTTAATAAGTCATCGTTCATAGCAAATCCTTTTATCATATATTCAGTTAATCTCTCATTTGCCCATTTTCTAAAATTTGTTCCAGTATTAGATTTCACCCTAAACCCTATAGCTACAATCATATCAAGATTATAATAATTCATATTATATGTTTTTCCGTTTGAGGCAACTGTTCGGAATTTCCGAACAGTTGATAATTCATCTAATTCTCCTTCTTCAAATATATGCTTTATATGCTCTGATATATTTGATTTACTTGAATTATATAATCTCACTAGTTGTTCTTGATTTAGCCAAACAGTATTATCTTGCAATTTAACTTCTATATTATCATTGCCATTTTTATCTTTATAAATAATTATATTGCCATGTTCATCCATTGTTCTGCCTCCCGTTTTTAATAATTGATACTATAATAGTAAAGTTGTCATCATTCTCTTTGCTTTTTAATTTATTTAGCATAATATGCTTATTGTCAAACTTTCCTTTAAAATAAAGCAATTTTATTATTTTTTCATTTCGTGTCATTTGGTACAACTTAGCCATATATTTATCCCAACGTTATTAATTGTTTTTCTCTATTTCTTTAACTTCTATATTCATAATTTCTAGATAATCTTTCTCAGCTCTAGTTAAATGCTTTTGCATATATTTATCATATTCCTCATGAGCTTTCTTTAAAGCTTCTTCATGAGAAACAGTACCTTTTGTATGTAATATATCATTATGTGTCATTTTTAAAAAACTATCTAATTCATGAACCCAATCTTGCATAGTCATTGTTTTTCTTTTTAATGCATTTATTTCAGCAATGTCAAGATATGCGGACACTAATCGATTCAAAATCTGTAATTCTTCATAGCTTAAATAGTTTTTAGCAATTTCCGTTTCTTTTCTAGGGGGCATATCTCCTTTGAAATTTGTAAGTCCAATATTATCTTTTTTACTATCGACTCTATTATATACTATTTCAGCAGCAGTATTACTTGAAACGGCATAATGCATTTTATTTTGAACTGTCTTGAAAAAATTAATTGTAATTTCTTTTTTGGGATTATAATCAACTGAAGTTGCATATATATCTAGTATTTTTCTCCAGAAAACTTTTTCGCTTGATCTTATATCTCTTATTTTATCAAGGAGTTCGTCAAAGTAAGGATCATTACCATTATTTTTAAATCTTTCTACATTTAAATTATATCCTTTTATTAAATATTCTTTTAATTTTTCATTTGCCCAAATTCTAAATTTTGTACCTTCTTTTGACTTCACGCGAAAGCCAATAGCGATTATCATATCTAAATTATAATAATTTTTTGGTTTAGTAGAAAATTCGGAAATTCCGAATTTTCTCATAGTGTTTGTTTCTGATAGTTCATGCTCCGAATAAATATTCTTTATATGTTCATTAATTGTAGATTTAGCTTTATTATACAATTTACTTATTTGATCTTGAGTAAGCCAAATATTTTCATCTTCTAAGATAACTTCAACTTTAATATTGTCATCCGATTCATATATCAAAATTTTATTTTCTATTACACTATCATGTTTCAATTTAATCACCTTCCTCAAATTATAATAGAAATAACAATAGCAAAACCACTATTCTTTTTTTCATCACACAATTTAATATTAATATGCTTATTATTAATTACTCCTTTAAATAAAGCAATTTTACTATTTTTTCATTTCGTGTCATTTGGTACAACTTAGCCAATTAGTGAGACCCATATGTTTTTTATTAGCATTCGCTCTATTATAAATAAGTTATGCTGCAGTATGACCAGAGATAGCATAATGAAGTTTGTTTTGAACAATTTTAAAAAATGTATAAGCTTCTTCTGATTTAGGGTTATAATCTGTAGAAGTTGCTATAAATAAGTCTGTAATTTTTTGATATGCCATTCTTTCACTTACTCTAATAGTTTTAATTCGTTCTAATAACTCATCAAAATATTTAGCATCATACTTATTTCCTCTAATAAATCTTTCTGATTTCTTTATCTTTTACTTTATCCATTAAGACTACATTATGTCCCCACGGAACTTGTGCAACAAGTTGTTGCATAACTTTATCATCATTATATTCCGTATAAAAATTTTTCATATATTTCAAGTTTCTTACAGAATAACCAGTAGCATTTGGATATTCTAATTTTAATTCTCTGGCTACTTCATCGATAAATTTATTACCATATTCATAATTATCATACAAAATTTTACCAAGTCTAAAATATAATTCAATTAAATTATGATTTACTTGTATTGCAGTTTTTAACCTAGTCGCTTTTATATCTGATTTTATAATGTTAATAATTTGTTTAAAGTTTTCTTCTAACATAAATTCGCTCCTTTCTTTATAAGATTTCAATAATATTAAGTAGAGTTTACCTTGCGGTATCAACTAAAAATTTTTACCCTGTTATTAATAAATGCTAATCTTTAATTTTTTTACAAAGCATGGATAACTTTGAAATTATTAAATTATTTTATTTTCTTTTGATAATAATTAACTTTTATTTTTGCTCCATCAGGATATACTTCAATACCCTGTTTTAGAAACTTATCGAATCCGTAATGACGATATATTTCATAATTTCTATTTTCATTTGGCTCAACACCTATAGTTAAAGAAGTAAATCCTTTGCTTTTTAAATCATCTTCCATATATTTATATAATTTAGAAAAATAACCTTTTCCTTCGTACTCTTTATCAGTTCTAAATGCACTTAAATAAGCAGTTGTTACATCAACTAATCCATGACTATTTTGTACAACATCCCTACTTAACATTGCTGTTGCTTCACATATTACTTGGCCATTCAAAATTCCGTAATAAGGAATAATTTTTTTCTTTTGAAAATTGTTTATATTCTGTTTTTTCCAAACAATCCAATTATCTTTATCTTCTCCTGCATTTAAAATCATACTATTCCATCTTGTATTCATTTCTTCAACTGTGGCAATTTTACATATATAGTTATCCATTTTTAATAATTGCTTTTTTTCCTTTAAATTTTGCTTTATTTGCATTTTACCCTCCTGATTGTGTATCAAAATCGTCTTTAATTATAGCAAAAAAAAACAAAATTAACTATACTTTACAGTTAATTTTGTAAAATTAGACATTTTTCGCAATAAAATCTATTACATCATCTTCTTGTTCTTGAATATTTTGCCAATCTTCCTGAGTCATTTCTGAAAAACATTTATTAAGCTCGATGCTTTTGGAAATTGAATTTAGGGGATATCCTGGATTAACAATGGAAGAAGGAGTATCAACTAACCAAAAATTTGTTTTGCTCCAAGTGTATGTTTCTTCTTTTTGACCATATATTATTGCCAAACCATAAACCCAACGAGCAACAATTTTACCATTATGGCCATAATTTTTTACTAAATTACTATAGTATTCAAGCATTTCTGAATCTGATAAGCTCTTGCCGTTAACTCTCCTTACATATAGCCCCGGTTGATATTCTTCAGGGACATCTTCTAAATAAAGGGTATCATCCATTGCTATTACCGGAATATCTACTTTATCGCTATAAGCTCTTGCTTTAATTAAAGCATTTTCAATTGCTGATGTTCCATTTTCTTCAATAGTTAATGAAACATCTAAATCTTTTAAAGATAAAAGCTCTATTCCTTTATTTAATAGTTTATCTTTAAACCTTTTTACTTTTGCTTCATTGCTAGTTGCAAACAATATTTTTTTCATACTATTTCTTCCTAATCTATAAGGCCAAAGCCACTAAATGGCCAAAGTCGAAATACAGCCTCACCCATTATATCATCTTTTTTAACAGCACCAAAATATCTTGAATCTTTACTTATAAGGCGATTATCCCCTAGAATAAAATATTCATCATTACCTAAAGTTATTTTGTCATAATCACTAGTATCGCCATAAGCATATTCATCATCTGGCATCAATATATCATTAATATATATATCGCCATCTTTTATTTCAACTGTTTCTCCTGGTAAGCCAATGATTCTTTTAATTATTATTTCATCATCATATTCTTCATCTAAAACAACAATATCAAAACGATCTATTTTAGCTAATTTATATAGTAATAAGATATCACCATCTGCTAAAGTTTTATTCATACTTGTACCATCCACTCTAACTGGAGTTATAATAAATGTTCTTATAAGAATTATTACTACAATAATAAGTAGATATGGTAAAAGAGTTTTAATTACTTTCATATTTTAATCACCTAATTTACTTTTTAATTATATACCTAAAAAGGAAAAAAGGAAAGATTTTAATTTCTTTCCTTAACTTTGTATTCTTTACGCATTCCTTTGATAAAGTTAAGTTTTGCTCTTCTAACTTTACCTTTTTTAACAACTGTTATTGAATCAATTGTTGGGGCATTAACTGGGAATATACGAGAAACTCCGACAGTACCACTTTTCTTACGAACTGTAAATGTTTCAGATACTCCACCACCACGTTTAGCAATAACTAAACCTTCAAATGATTGAATTCTTTCTTTTTTACCTTCTTTTACCCAAACATCAACTTTAACAGTGTCCCCTACTCTAAATTCAGGAACATCTTTACGAATGTGTTTTGCATTAATCTTATCTACAAGATTAGCCATACTCTTACCTCCTTATATACTCACCTATAATCTTATATTAAATACAGCGGATTATATACCTTTTGGGTCCATTTGATTATAACATAAGTCATTAATTTATGCAATATTTAATTGTTTTGCAAACGTATGTATATGATTAGTATATGATAATGTCTTAAGTGTTAGTATTTGATTATGTCTCAAAAATAATGTAGAATAC
>ENA-ORSI01000377-ORSI01000377.1-human-gut-metagenome-genome-assembly--contig:-NODE-377-length-47943-cov-8.684451_pt1 | contig 47943 bp, 48 predicted proteins | sample MGYA00242187_ERZ509154 | MGnify/ENA primary metagenome ERZ509154 (study PRJEB26280, sample SAMEA2338627) | human gut metagenome | biome: human gut; feature: human-associated habitat; material: faeces...
CTTTCTGCCGGGAACTGTGGAGCAGTGCCGAACAGCAGCAGAATTACCTGCCGGGCACACCGGAAGGCACCGACCTGTGCCTGACTCCCATCTCCGACCCGGAAAACCATTACGTACGCATCAAGGCACAGAACACCCTCGATGAAAAAGGCACGCTGAAAGGCACCTTCACCATCGAAGCCGAGGGACAGAGCGACAGCAACATCCGCCGCATCTTCACCACCGGATTCCAGAGCGAATGGGCACATACCATGGAACGCCAGTTGCTGAACGTATCGCCTAAAGCCCGACTGAAAAGTGTGGACTACGGACGGACACCGAAAGACTACCAGCGCGCCCCTATCCATATTACGTTCCGCTACGAGATTCCGGAATATGCACTGAAAGGCGACCAGGGAGAAATGGTTTTCAAACCTTTCGTACTGAATAACCTCTACACGCAAGTCCTCTCCTACCTGCGGATAGACACCAGCCTGGAGAAACGGGCCTACGGCTTCAAGGACGGCTGCTCCCGCCTGGTGGAAATGGAAGAAAACCTGAAACTTCCTGCCGGATACGAATGGCAAGGAAAGGAAAAGCAGGACCAGATGGATGGCTCCGGAGCCGGATTCACCGGATATATAGGCCAAAACGGCAACCAGTTGCAGGTGAAAATATCCTTGCGCCTGAAGAAGCGGGTCTACGAAGCATCCGACTGGGAAAGTTTCCGAAATGCGGTGAACACAGCCAAGGGATATGGAGAATATATTGTGGTAAAGAAATAACCACTCATACGAGGATTTAACAAGAAACGAAGCGTAATGAAAACATTATCAATCTACATAGGAATTATAGGAATGCTTTTGCTGGCTGTACTGCCGGCCAGAGCCGCATCGGAAGCAGAATTCCGCAAACTCTCGAAAACGTACACCCTGCGTGCCGACGGCAGTCAGGAGATGCGGGTGCAAAAGGAACTCACCCTGTTCACCCATGCCGCCATGAACGGCCTGTACGGAGAAACATTTATCGTGTATAATCCTGACTTCCAGAAGTTGGAGATTCACGAGTCCTACACCCGTCAGAAAGATGGCACCGTGGTTCAGACACCCGCCAATGCCTTTGTAGAGGTGTTGCCTGCCGCAGCTACCAACGCACCGGCCTACAACCAGTTGAAAGAGATGGTTGTGGTACACACCGGACTTGAGTTAGGTGCCACCATCGTGCTGGATTACTCCATTGTGAGCAAAGCCGGTTACCTGCCGGAACTTGATGTCTGCTGTCCGGTCAAAGAACTTTCTCCCATCAAGGAATTCACCTTCCGCCTGAACGTACCAGCCGGAAAATCGGTACACTATGAACTGCTGAACGCCTCTGCCCAGCCGTCCATTGCCCAAAGAGACGGAATGAAATCCTTTACCTGGACACTGAAAGAAGTGAAACCCCGCCCTTACGCCTATCCTTCTGCAAGAGGAAGTATGGGACAAGCACAAGCAGTAGCCAGCGGCATGATGCCCGTCTTCGTGGCCTCAACCTGGTCACGGTACGATGAAGCCCTGAAAAGCCTGAAAGCACAGTTCCAGCCCGGAAATCGTTCTGTCATTGAAGCAAAGGTAGCCGAACTGACCCGAGGCATCCAAGACAATCCGCAAGCAGTCCGCAACGCCATTGCCCGCTACATGACCGAACTGTATCAATTGGGCCGTTGCGGCGTATCACTGCAGGATGCCGGCTACCGTCTCCGTCCGGCATCGGAAGTCATCCGTTCGGCTTACGGCACCCAGGCAGAATTAGTAAACCTGGATGTCACCCTGCAGCAAGCAGCCGGACTGGAAGCGGAAGTAGCCGTATGTGCCCTTCGCCCGTCAAAAGCTGAAAACCAAGGTTTGTCTACCATCGTATCGCTGGTAGCCCAAAGCAAGCTAATGCCCGAAAAGGTCGCCCTGACAGGCACCGAAGAAGCCAGCCTGCAACCCTTCCTGACAGTGAGCGACCTGGATGGAAAACCGCTGACAATGGAAGCTTACTTAGGAGCCAAGGAAATGCAGCAGACCGACACCCTGAAAGTGGACGAAAAGAAGTTGCAGCAGCCTGCCGAAGGATGGGGAATCGTGACACTGAACGACCCGACACCGGCCCGCACGCTCTATGCGTATGCTGCCAATACAACCATTCCCGAGAATATCCTTCTGCCGAGAACTATGAACTGCACGCTGGAGACCATTGTCTGCCTGCCGGAAGGAATGAAAGCAACTCCCCGCACCAACAAGGAAATCAGCAATGCCTGCGGAAAAGTAGTATTCAGCTACCAGCCCACGAAAGAAGGCATGAAAGTGACCCGTAGCCTGCGCATTAGCCGTCAGTTACAGACTCCGTCGAGCTACAAGGAACTGTATGCCCTCCTGGCAGAATGGAGAGATACCAATAACCATACGCTGGTGGTAAAGAAAGTAGCAGAATAAGCTGAAAAATAACTCTCACGAAAAAGGAATCGCCTCTTAAATGGGTCGGTTCCTTTTCTTTTTCCCCGAAGCCGCTACCACACTCAACAACATTTCCGGCCAACTTTTCCGTTTCCTGTTTCCTGCCTGTTTGAATGTTCGCTGAAAATTACTACATTCGCAGTAGAATCTAAATCCAGTGGTTATGAGCAAGCTATATCCGGTAGGAGTGCAGAACTTTGAGAAAGTGATATTGGGTGGTTATGAATACGTCGATAAGACCGCCTTGATTTATCAGTTGTTCAATACAGGAAGTTACTATTTTCTGAGTCGTCCGCGACGCTTCGGAAAAAGCCTGCTATTGTCGACCCTTGAAGCCTATGCACAAGGAAAGAAAGAGCTTTTCAAGGGACTGGCACTGGAGAAGCTGGAGAAGGACTGGACAGTATATCCGGTGCTGCACCTGGATTTGAATACACAGAAATACGATACGCCGGAATCGCTGACCAACGTGTTGGAGGAAAACGTGCAGAACTGGGAGGCGCTTTATGGAGCATCTTCCAGTGAGATTGGCGTAGCACGGCGTTTCCAGGGTATCATCCGCCGTGCCTGCGAGCAGACAGGCCGCCGGGTGGTGATTCTCATCGACGAATACGACAAGCCCATGCTTCAGGCCATCGGCAATGAAGCCTTGCAGAACGAATACCGCAGTACCCTGAAAGCCTTCTATGGAGCTTTGAAATCCATGGACGGGTGCATCCGCTTTGCCCTGCTTACGGGAGTGACCAAGTTCGGCAAGGTCAGTGTGTTCAGCGATTTGAACAACCTGATGGACATCTCCATGGACGACCGCTACGTGGAAATCTGCGGCATCAGCGAGAAGGAAATCCATACGTATTTTGAGGAAGACATTCATGCGCTGGCTACAGCTACGGGCCTGACTTATGAAGAGACTTGTGCAGAGCTGAAATCCAATTATGACGGTTATCACTTCACGGAAAATGCCGTGGGCATGTACAATCCTTTCAGTCTGCTCAATACGTTTGCGAAGAAAAAGTTCGGCAGCTACTGGTTTGAGACAGGCACACCGACCTACCTCGTCGAACTACTCAAGCTCCACCACTATCCGATAGAAGAACTGGAACATATCGTCACCAGCCAGCCTGTACTGGACAGCATCGATACGGCCTCTACCGACCCGATTCCAGTTATCTACCAGAGCGGCTACCTAACCATCAAGGGTTACAACAAGATGTTCGAGAACTACACGTTAGGCTTCCCCAACCGCGAAGTGGAACAAGGGTTCTTCAAGTTTCTGCTGCCCAACTACGCATCGGTGAGCGTAAGCAAGTCACCCTACCAGATTCAGTGCTTTGTGGAGGAAGTAATGGCGGGCAAGGTGGACGATTTCTTCGAACGGTTGAAGACTATGTTTGCCGACATTCCTTACGAGCTGGCGCGCGACCGTGAAGTGCACTACCAGAATATCCTCTACATCATCTTCAAGCTGATGGGCTTCTACGTGCAGGTGGAATACCACACCAGTCGCGGTCGGATTGACTTGGTACTCCAGACGCAGGACTACGTGTACATTATGGAATTCAAGCTGAACGGCAGTGCGGACGAAGCCCTGGCTCAGATTCGGGAGAAAGGCTATGCCGCACCTTTTGCCAAGGACAGCCGTACGGTCTACAAGATTGGCGTCAACTTCAGCGATGAGCTTCGGAACATTCAGGAAGTGAAGGTGGAAGTGGAGTCTTGAGCATCGTGTCAGTTTATTTCAATGGCATAAGAAACTACAACCGCTTTTACGCCTGCATCCGGGTATTTGCTCTTATAGTGTGCTGTCAGGTCCTTGTATAGATAGAAAAGATTTGGTGTTACTTCACTTGCAGAATATCCTATAAGTACATCAAACGAAAGATAGCCTGTTCCATTCCCTTCTTCATCCAGGAATGACCATTCCATGAAACCATTTACTTGTCCTTCGGGTGGTAGTATCTGATATACTTCGGGAAATTCTTCCTGAGTTTTATTGGTTCTTTTTATCAGACCAGGGCCTAATACACTGATGTCATCTTTTATTGCGAGCCATTTTGGTCCTTCACTGTGGGCATAATAGAAATAGTGATACTCCAATGGCAGAATAGAGTTATTCTTCAAATCCTCTTCAATCACCTCTTTGTTATTTTTAATGATTGTTGCAATAACTATCAATATAACAGCTGCAAATAAAAGTATCACTTTATGTTTCAGGTCCGAGTCCGTATCGCAAATATAGTGCTTATAATAAAGATTTAGAGATAAATCTTGTTTTTTCATATAAATATCAGTATATTGGCATAAAAGTAAATTCTAATATGAAGGAAAGACTTCTTATAAAATGTGATACGACTATTTATGCAGACGAGATTACAAATCTGCTTATTGAAAATAACATTGTTTCTCGCCAGCATGATGAGGGGCAAGACCAAAATCCAGGTGCTTATGGTGCTATCACAGGTATTGCGATATATGTTTTCGAGAAAGATTATGAAAAAGCTGTTGAGATAATAAATCCTATTGTTGATAGTAGAAATGAGTCTCATGTCTGGTGCCCTAAATGTGGAAGTTACAATGTGTCAGCTATAGCCGTAAGCAACAAATACGGAACTGCTATAGCATTATGGTGCATCTTTCTTGTTCTTATTCCGGGGCTTTATCTTGTTTGGGCAAATGATTTGGGTATCAGATCAACTATCGCCGATTATATAGCATTGTCTATGTTTATTTCGTTTTTTATAGTTGCATTCTTAGGGAAAATTTCTAATGCCAATTATATATGTAAAGATTGTAATAAAAGGTTCCACCATAAATGATTTTTTGTATCTCATGAAATAAGCCGGCCATTATCGATTCATATTCATTTATTTCCATACCTTTGTGTCTATACAAACGAAAAAAATATGGTTGGAAGCATCCTTGGCGACATCGCAGGCAGCGTCTACGAGTTCCACAACATCAAGACAAAAGAGTTTCCTTTCCTCACTCCGCAGAAGGGATATACCGACGATAGTATTCTGACCCTCGCTACGGCCGACTGGCTGTTGCACGGCGGAGACTGTGCCACCTATTATTTCCGTTATGCCACCCGTTACCCGTGTCCGCTGGGAGGCTTCGGCGGACGTTTCCGTGAATGGCTCCGACAGGGACAACAGACAGGACAGCTCCGTCCTTACGGCAGCTGCGGCAACGGCTCAGCCATGCGTGTAGGCCCCGTGGGATGGGCATTCCGCACGGAGGAAGAGACACTGGAGGCTGCACGCACATCGGCAGCCTGCACGCACAACCATCCCGAAGGAATCAAAGGTGCCCAGGCTACGGCACTCTGCATCTTTCTGGCCCGGAACGGAAAGAGCAAGGAGGATATAAAAAATACCGTCGAAGCAAAATTCGGCTACAACCTGAACTTCACCTGCGACAGTATTCGTGACACCTATCAATGGGACGCCACCTGCCAGGGCACCGTACCCCAGTCCATCCGCGCCTTTCTGGACGGGACGGACTTTGAGGACTGCGTACGTACGGCCATCTCACTAGGTGGCGACAGCGACACACTGGCCTGCATCACGGGCAGCATTGCCGAAGCATTCTACGGCATTCCCCCTACCCTACGCATGCAAACCATGCTCTACCTGCCAACACATTTTCAGCAGATAGTAACGGAATTTGAAGGGAAATTCGGAACGGGTATCCGCTAAAATTCATGCCTCCCCAAAACGCAAGTACATTTCACACAAAACGCCTTTGCGTTTTACCCGAAACGTAAGTGCGTTTTGAGGAAAACGTAAAGGCGTTTGCATCCAAACGTCGAAGCGTTTTTTCGGCAAAGAAATTTATTGATTCTCAGCCGGTTATTTTTTCAGGAAATCGGCCCGCATCGGTGAGAAACAGTCGATGAGCAAACCGGCCTCCAGGCACTTGCAACCGTGAAGTACATCCGGTTCGATGTAGACACCGTCACCAGCAGATACCACCAGCGTCTTGCCGCCCACGGTAAACTCAAACTTTCCGCTGGCCACGTAAGTGGTCTGCGTGTGATAATGCGTGTGGGGCGTACCTACAGCACCCTTCTCGAATTTTACTTTCACGAGCATCACCTGTCCGTCGTATCCCATAATCTGACGGGTTACTCCCTCGCCAGCCGGTTCCCACTCGGTTCCTTTCTCTGTTATGAAGACCTCGCTGCGTGTCTTCTTTGTCGGTGTGTCGGTCGTGTTTTCTGCGGTAGCCGACAACACACCGGTCATTGCCAAAGCTGCCATCAATACAAATGCTTTTTTCATGTTTCTATTTTTCTTAACTGATTGGTTAGTCTATTTCAAAACGAAGGGTCGTGCCCCGATTCTTTCCTTGCGGAAGCGCATGCGTGCCACGCTTTCCGTTCACCGTAATCTGCACCTCATCCTGACACTGCATGGGGTCGCAGAAATACACCTCCCAGCGTCCGCCCGTTCCCCATCCGATACGGTACAGACCAGGCGTGTGAAAATCCACTTCCAGTTCCGGTGTTACGCGAAGGGTGAAAGGTTCCCGCACGGCTGCCCAGCAGACCGAACAGTCGACCTGCCACACTGCCTGCAAACGGCTGTCGTTACACATCACCCGGAAATTGTCGGTACGGAAATTACGCAAGTCGGCTTCCGTAGCCTCGGGAAGGACGGCATAACAGTAAGAAGATTCTTTCGGACGTACGCCGTGGTCCAGATAAAGGGTAAACAACCGGCCCGAAATGGTATCGTTCTTGTACATCTGCATCACGTCGTGCCAGCTTCCGGAAGATGCCACCGTGCGGGCAAAGCAACTATCTGAGTTGTTCCACAACACATACCCGCGTCCGTGATGCCAGATTCGCGCATCGTCGGCAGTAGAGATACGAAGCGGTTCCTCCCTGCTCCAGCACTGCTCCACGGCGGTGGTGACATGAAGAGCCGAATCGGAAGAGATGCCTGCTCCCAGACAAAGCACCGCCTCATCGGCAAAGAGCCAGAACTTCTGCGCCTTCAGTCCGTCGCGGTCCAGCTCCATGGCGCTGATTCCGTTTTTCCCGTCCGACAAGCCTCCCACAAAGCGGCCCCGGTTGCCCGGATAGTAGCTGTGCTTGAGCAACGGCACCGGACGGACATCGTCGTAACAAGTCACACCGGGCAATTTGCGCCAGTCCCATAACGGGAAGATATCGTAATATTCCGTTGCATCCTTATAGATATAGAGGGCCCCGTCGGCCATGTAATAGCCTTTCATGTTATCGCCGTTCATGGTCTCCACTCCCATTACACGGTCGGATGCCATCTTGAGCGAGGCCATCCATCCGGCACGGCGGCTCAACGTGTAGTCCGACTGCCAGAAATGCTTGTGGCCAATCAGCTCGTTGCGCGGCGAGAAACAGTTTTCCAGCAGGCGGGCAGCCACCTGATTGCAGCGTGCATCGCGTCCGCCTCCCAATTCGGTAGCGGCAAAAGCCAGACTCAATGCCTTGTGCAAAGGAGCCGAAGCAAAAAGCTGGCGCCCCAGGGCGGCAATGTCCATTTTCCCCTGCCAGATAACCCACTGGTAGCCCTCTTCCAGCAATCCGGCAATTACCTCCAGTTGCGAAGGCGTAAAAGCCATCGACGTGTCCGAAAAGAGGCCCGACAAAAGGCTCATGGTGTACACATACGCCAGTCCGTAGTTTCCGAATTGAGGTTGCGGCCCGTGCTGGTGGAAGCACCCGTCGTCCTTGATGCCTTCCTTTCCGCCCCGCACAATCTCCGACACAATCGTATCACGCGCCTGTTTCACTAAATCCAGGTCGTTTTCCAGCACCCCTCTCATCATGACGTTGCCCGCCAGCCACACCTTGTTCTGTCCGGTCATACCGAAACGGGCCTGCTTCATCACCGTGATGGCGTCCTGCTTCTCGGCATCGGTCAGGAAAGGTTCAAACAAGATGAAGGCAGTGCCCAGCGTACGAGGAATACCAATCTGATTATAGTACCAGTTCAAGCAGACCGGCTTCTGGACAAACCAGTAGCGCAAGGCCCGATGAATGGCCTTCTCCACCTTCTTTGAATGATAATGTTCGTTTTCCGGATTGCTAAAATGCTTCACCATCTCAAGTATCCGTTCGGCATGCAGACGCGGGTCCCATCCCGAACGGTTGGTGTCCTGATAATTGATGTCACTCCACGAGCCGTCGGCCTGCAACGCTTTGAGGTAATGCCTCATCCGAGCTGCTTCGTACGGCACACGCTGCTGGAGTTCCATCACCACACGATCGGACACCGAAAAGCCCGGCTGGTTCTGCAAAAGCAGCTCTTTCAGAGGAGACTCCTCCCCTTCCGACTGCACACAAATCCGGTTGAAATTCTGCCGGATGACCGACAAATCGTCTTCCGCTTTGCCGAAAGCCTGCGAAAAGGCCAGACATGCGCAAAAAGAAAAAACTAAACGGGTGTATTTCATAGACATAGACTGAACGGTATTTTCTTATGACAACATTCCGCCCGGCACGCGACCGATTTCCACTTTCTCGAATTTATATCCCAGGCGTTTGAGTTCAATGGCCACCCCGATGCGGAACATCGTACGGCAGGCACGGGCAAATACATGGAAGGCCAGCGGGCTCTGCGGCTCTATCTGTTCGTGGCGAATCAATCCCACGGTAGTCTGTCCGCAACGGCGAATGATATCTTCCAGCTGGCGAGCTTCTTCTCCGTCGAGCGACAAACCGAGTAAATCGCGCACGATGTGCTCATCCATGTCGTCAAAGCCCTGCTCTCCGTAGTACGACTGATAAGAAGCCTGTGCACTGGCCTCCCAGTCTTCGTCCCAGCAGAAAGCTACTCCCAGGCCCAGATAAGCAGCCCAGGCCACCGACACCACGGGATAATCACGGATCTGTTCCACGGCATCAGCCACATACTCCGGTGCCAGGTCGTGCCAGCGGTTGTCCAGGTCCTCCGTAGCCAGCAGAGTGCCGTCCAGCACATGATAGTCAGTACACAAACGCAGCAATTCCTGCTGCAATCTCTCTTCAAAACGGTTCAAATATTCTGTATCCATTGGGGTTTCTTTATTTTTCAGCCAAAGATACGAGTTATATACCAGTTTTTAAATCGTGTGAATTGCTTTTAAAATGATTTGACATTTTAAGGACTTATGCCTAAATTTGACATAGGCAGATGCTTTACTTTGCCGCATCACCAAAACTTTTCATTTTATTATTTATGGCAGCAAACAAATTCGGACGATATATATGGCTGGTGGATTTAATTCGATGCCACCCGTACATCACCTTCAACGAAATCAGTGAACGATGGGAAACCTGCGGACTGGGCGACGGGAAACCGCTTCCGTGGAAAACCTTCATGAATCACAAGAAGGCCGTGCAGACCATCTTCGACATTCTCATCTCCTGCGATGCCAGTCGAGGATACGGCTATTACATAGAGGATGCGGATTCGCTGGAAGGTGACTCCTTCCGTTCGTGGCTCATCGACTCGTATGCCACCCTGAACCAGCTCCAGGCAGACCGTCAGCTGGAGAAACGCATCTCATTCGAAAAGATTCCTTCGGGCAATAAATATTTGCAGACTTTCCTTCAGGCCATGCGTCAGAATTGTGTGGTAGAAATTACTCACCAAGGCTTTGGCAGGTCTCATGCCAGCACGTTTCAGGTAGAACCTTATCACCTGAAGGTGTATAACCGCCGCTGGTACCTGATTGGATACTCGGTCTATTCCGAGGAGATAAGAACATACGCGCTCGACAGGATTCAGCACGTGAGCCTTACGGACGTGAAATTCCAGCTTCCCAAGGATTTCAGCATAGACCGGTATTTCGAGGGATGCGTGGGCATCATCTCCGACCCGGAATATGACATCGAGCGGGTAGTTATCAAGGCATACGGATGGGCACGGAACTACCTCTCTACCCTTCCCCTGCACGAATCACAACGCGAAATTGCTTCGGATGACGAATCCATCACGTTTGAGTTCAGCGTTCGCCCGAACTATGAATTCTTCCAGTTGTTGCTACAGCAAACCGACCAGATTGAGATTCTCGAACCGCAGTGGGCAAAAGATGCCATGTGCCAGATGGCGGAGAATATTTTGTCGTACTACAAGAAATCCGAAAATGCACAATAAATCCGGTATAAATTTCATAGCAATAGACTTTGAAACGGCTGCCGCCAAGCATGTTTCAATATGTGAAGCAGATATCTGTGTGATACAACACGGAGAAATAGCAGTGCCCTGTTCATGGCTGGTACGTCCTGAAGACAACTGCTATCAATATTGGAATATAAAAGTACACAGTAGCTTGAATATGATTCGCTGGATTATCGTTGTGAGCAATTGGGTATTGAGCAAGTACGCACCACCGTACCGGTGATGATGTAGAGATGTATGCGAAGCTGTATTTGAAAGAGTTAGAGAGCATTTAGAATCATATTACAAACACTAATGATTGTGTTCTATAATTTTCAAAGCAAATGTAATAAAGCATCCATAGTTAACACATTAAAATTGATATACATGAAGAAACTAATTAATCTATTAAATCAAATTAAATCAATTGTTGTTCAAGACAGAATAATGAAAGAAGAACGATGGAAAAGAGGTGAAAACTTTAATGTCTTTTCAGTACTAGCTCTTTCACGGAATGAAACTCGACTTCACTCAGCCTTTATTGCCGAACTTTTGAATCCCAATGGTTCTCACGGATTGTGTAATACATTTCTTGAAAATTTTATAACCCATTTAACTCCGGGATTTGAATTTGATACAGCACATGCTGATGTAAAGGTCGAAGTTTATATAGGCCCTATAAATAAAGATTCCACCCGTGGAGGTAGAATAATATTCTTGTAACAGATAATAAAAATCATGCTATTATTATTGAAAATAAAATAGATGCTTCTGAGCAGGAAGGTCAGCTCTGCCGATATAACAATTATGCAAAAGATATGGAATTTTCTGATTATCGTTTACTTTATCTCACCTTAAATGGAAAAGATTCTGAAACAATTTCTGATATTGAAAAAACAAATTATATTTCTATATCTTATCGAGAAAATATTCTGAGTTGGTTAACGTCTTGTATAGGCATAGCTGCCTGTTATCCTTTAATACGAGAAACTATTCGACAATATATTTTTAATTTGAAAGAAATACTGAATATTATGTGTACAGAAAATGAAAATAGAATGATAGAATTGGCTACTTCTAAAGAATATACTGAATCAACATTAGCCATTTTAAGGAATGAAATGGAAATAAAAAGAGAAATTCGTTTACATTTCATTGAGGAACTTAAAAGACTAGCTAAACAAAAGGGGCTAGATTTCACTTATGACGAAGGCTTAATTCATTTTTGGGATAATCAGTGGATTGTTTTCTCCCAGCCTTCTGTCTCAAAAAAATGGAATATTTACATCGGTTGGAATAAACATAATAAATCAGATGGAGTACGTTATGGTATAAGCAGACAGTTTACAATTGATACACAACCTATCCCAGCGGATAAATTAATGCAAATTCCTCATGTGTGGACTGAGGCTCCGCAAGATGAAGAGTATCCTTGTGGCTGGGCATACTTGCGAGGAAAAGATGGAAAAACAGGAAACTGGTGGAATTGGTTTGATATTGCTACACTGGAAGATATGGCTAACGGTACTATGCTTCATTTTATCGAAACCGAAATAATAGATAAGGTAATTGATGGACATTTATTGAAGAAAGTGCAAGAAATACTTCCCGACTAACTTAATGTCTGCCATCTTTTTTAAACAAGGACTGTAGTTTACTAAATAATTTGTGTCAACTTAGTTAGTAAACTACAATGAATGAAGCAATATTTTTATTGCTATACTCTCGTTAATACAATTGAGGTTTATTTGTATGAAAATCGAAACTTAATCTCATTATATTAGAATATGACAGAAAAAATATCACAGCAACTGTTAAATGATTTTGCAATATTACCAAAGAGGAATACATCTCCAACTTTTATGGAAATTTGTCAAATGGGAGGCGATAGATTTGAAGAAAGATGTAGCCAGATATTCAAGTTCTATTTTAACCCAAACGCACCTCATGGCTTAAAAGGATTATTCATTAATTCTCTTTTGGAAATAATGCAAAATGTCGAGCTAAATTATAGCCTTCAAGGTGTTAGAGTTATAACAGAAGATACAACAAGTGATAATAAACGAATAGATATCATTGTTGAAACAGACTGTTTTGTTATGGCTATAGAGAACAAAATAGGAGCCAAACTTTATAACCCGCTTGAAAGCTATGTTGAACATATTAATACAAAATATAAAGACAAGAAGAGTTTTTTTATAGTTCTTTCTGCTCGAAGTATAAATGATATATCAGAACTGAGAAAGATACAGTCCATTGGTTATCAATATATTAATTATCAGCAATTATTTACAGTAGTAAAAAGGAATATAGGTGATTATATTTCTAATTGTAATCAATCATATTTGATATTCCTCATGGATTTTATTAGAACAATTGAAAACAAATTTTACAATACACATATGGAAATGAATCGCTTCTTTTTTAATAATAGATTTCAAATAGAAGAGTTAATCAATGAATATAATGCTTTTAAAGAATCTATCCTAAATATGCAGAGGGAAAATATATCAGATATTTTGCTGATTGTTAATCAGAAAACAAATGCTGAATGGTGGAAATATCAAGGATGGGATTTGGGTATATCATTTAATGATAATGGTAACCGTATTGGAATTGAAAGTAGTTATAGTGACGAAACAGTTGATAATCCACTTGGTGATTTTCATATTTATATTACAGTATGGAAAGAAAAATGTTTTAATCCATATGAAGAGGAGCTAAGAAAAAAATTTCCTGATTGTTTTATTGATAGGACACAAGGCCGAGTTTATCTACACTTACCGGTAATTAAAGGTAATGACCATGATGTTATTGCAGAGAAGTTATCAGAATACTATTTTTATATGAAAGATTTAACCAGCAGGATAAAATAATTCAAAGAAATCTTATACCAGATGTAGTAACAATATTTGCTAAACACCTCAGGCTGTAACTCTCCGCTCCTCACGGGAAAGTTACAGCCTGAGTACTATATCAACAAGCCGTTAAGACTTACAAACTTTCTTCAATCACAGCCTGCGCCGCAGCCAGTCTTGCAATAGGCACGCGGAACGGTGAGCAGCTCACGTAATCCAGACCTACCTTGTGGCAGAACTTCACGGACATCGGTTCACCACCGTGTTCACCGCAGATACCGCATTTCAGTTCCGGACGTACGGAACGGCCTTTGGCTACCGCCATTTCGATAAGCTGGCCCACACCATTCTGGTCGAGTACCTGGAACGGGTCTACCTTCAGAATCTTCTTTTCCAAGTAAACCGGCAAGAAAGAAGCGATGTCGTCACGGGAATAACCGAAGGTCATCTGAGTCAGGTCGTTTGTTCCGAATGAGAAGTATTCGGCATGTGAAGCGATGCGGTCGGCAGTCAGGGCGGCACGCGGCACTTCAATCATGGTTCCCACCTTGAACGGAATTTCCACGCCTTCTTCCTTGAACAGTTTGGCAGCAGTTTCACGGATCACCTTTTCCTGTGCTTCGAATTCATACAGGATACCAATCAGCGGCACCATGATTTCAGGATGCGGGTCGTAACCTTCCTTCTTCAGTTCGCAGGCAGCACCCAGGATGGCGCGAGTCTGCATTTCGGTGATTTCCGGATACGTATTTCCCAGACGGCAACCACGGTGACCCAGCATCGGGTTGTGTTCGCACAGACTTTCCACGCGCTGGCGGATATAATCTACGGTCACACCCATGGCCTGTGCCATTTCTTCCTGACCTTTCAAATCGTGCGGAACGAATTCATGCAACGGCGGGTCGAGCAGACGTACGTTGACAGGCAGTCCGTCCATGGTCTTGAAGATTTCCTTGAAGTCGGCTTTCTGGTAAGGCAACAGTTTGTCGAGGGCTTTCTTGCGGCCTTCTACGTCCTTGGCCAGAATCATTTCACGCATAGCCACAATCTTTTCGTCGTCGAAGAACATGTGTTCCGTACGGCACAGACCGATACCTACGGCACCGAATCCACGGGCATCCTGTGCGTTGCGCGGTGTGTCGGCATTGGTGCGGACTTTCAGGCGGGCATATTTGTCGCAGAGTTCCATCAGTTCGGCAAAGTTACCCGACAGTTTGGCCGGCTGAGTCGGAATTTCTCCGGCATATACATATCCGTTGGTTCCGTTGATGGAGATGTAGTCACCTTCTTTCAGTACGACTCCGTCAATTTCCACCGTACGGGTCTTGTAGTCTACGTTGATGGCTCCGGCTCCTGATACACAGCACTTACCCATTCCGCGGGCTACTACGGCTGCGTGTGAAGTCATACCTCCACGGGCGGTTAGGATACCTTCGGCAGCCTGCATACCAGCCAGGTCTTCCGGAGAAGTCTCAATACGTACCAGTACCACGCGATGGCCGTTGGTATGCCATTCAGCAGCATCTTCGGCGAAGAAGACGATACGTCCGCAGGCAGCACCCGGAGAAGCCGGCAAACCACGTGTCAGCACACGGGCACGTCCCAGTTCTTCCTTGTCGAATACCGGATGCAGCAGCTCGTCCAGTTTGTTGGGTTCGCAGCGCATCAAAGCGGTCTTTTCGTCAATCATGCCCTGATGCAGCATTTCCATGGCGATGCGCACCATAGCGGCACCTGTACGCTTACCGTTACGGGTCTGGAGGAACCAGAGCTTGCCTTCCTGCACGGTAAATTCCATGTCCTGCATGTCGTGATAGTGGTTTTCCAGTTTGGTCTGGAGCTCATCGAGTTCCTTGTAAATCTTCGGCATGGCTTCTTCCATAGAAGGATATTTGGCCACACGTTCCGCTTCCGAGATACCCTGCAGTTCGGCCCAGCGCTGAGAACCGATTTTGGTAATCTGCTGCGGAGTACGGATACCGGCTACTACGTCTTCACCCTGCGCATTGATCAGGTATTCACCGTTGAACAGGTCTTCACCGGTAGCGGCGTCGCGTGAGAAGCATACACCCGTAGCCGAAGTCTCACCCATGTTACCGAATACCATGGCCTGTACGTTCACGGCTGTTCCCCACTCTGCCGGAATACCTTCCATCTTACGATAAAGGATGGCGCGTTCGTTCATCCATGAATCGAATACGGCACAGATGGCACCCCACAACTGTTCGTAGGCGCATGACGGGAATTCCTGTCCGGTCTGTTTCTTCACAGCTTCCTTAAAGCGGACTACCAGTGTCTTCAGGTCGTCCACGTCGAGTTCGTTGTCCAGACGTACGCCCTTAGCCTTCTTCACTTCTTCAATGATGGCTTCAAACGGGTCGATGTCTTCCTTGTTCACGGGTTTCATGCCCAGCACCACGTCGCCGTACATCTGTACGAAGCGGCGGTAAGAGTCCCATGCAAAGCGAGGGTTGTTAGTCTTGCGAGCCAGTCCTTCTACTACTTCATCGTTCAGGCCCAGGTTCAGAATGGTGTCCATCATCCCCGGCATGGACGCTCTGGCACCCGAACGTACGGAAACAAGCAACGGATTTTCCACATCACCGAACTTCGACTTCATCAGGGCTTCTACTCCCTTGATGGATTTTTCCACGTCGTCTTTCAGCAGCGCAACCACTGCGTCTTTTCCTTTTTCAAAATATTCGTTGCAGACTTCGGTTGTTATGGTGAATCCGGGAGGTACAGGCACCCCGATCAGGTTCATCTCGGCCAGGTTTGCGCCCTTGCCACCCAGAAGATTTCTCATGTCAGCTTTTCCTTCAGCTTGTCCGTTTCCAAAAGTATAGACTCTTTTCTTTTCCATGTTTTCTTATATTTGATAAGGTTCAATAATGTTTTTCGTTGGTCAACCGCTGGCAAATCTATATATATTTTATTGAATCCCAAATTTTGTGAAGATATTTTTCGACATATTTTGCAACATAGAGTTTGCAAAATCAACTTCTTCGAAAAACATGGAAGAATGTCAGGAAAAATGTATAAATTTGCTCCCAAATTGGTTTTATTGAAAAGAACGTGGCAAGAAAGAAAAAAGAACTGCCTTTACTGGAGAAGGTAACGATAACAGACGTAGCCGCAGAAGGAAAAGCCGTGGCTAAAGTGAACGAGTTGGTAATATTTGTCCCGTATGTAGTGCCGGGCGACGTAGTCGATTTACAGGTGAAGCGCAAGAAGAACCATTACGCCGAAGCGGTGGCGGTAAAGTTCCATGAGAAATCACCCCTGCGCACGGAGCCGTTCTGCAGTCACTTCGGAGTGTGCGGAGGATGCAAATGGCAATGTCTTTCTTACGAGGAACAGCTCAAGTACAAGCAGAAACAAGTGTTCGACAACCTCACCCGCATCGGGAAGGTGGAACTGCCGGAATTCCGTCCTATCTTAGGCTCGGGAAAGACCCGCTTTTACCGTAACAAGCTGGAGTTTACATTCTCCAACAAGCGCTGGCTTACGGAAGAAGAGGTGAAGCAGGATGTGAAATACGACCAGATGAATGCCGTAGGATTCCATATTCCGGGGGCGTTCGACAAGGTGCTGGCCATCGACAAGTGCTGGTTGCAGGATGACATTTCCAACCAGATCCGCAATGCCGTACGCGACTATGCCTACGCGCACGACTTCCCGTTCTTCGACTTGCGCACGCAGGAAGGACTTCTTCGTAACATCATGATCCGTACCTCGTCTACAGGCGAACTGATGGTGGTGCTGCAATGCAAGGTGACCGACGACGAAGGCCGCCGCAAGATGGAAGAGATTCTGCAGTTCATGGCCGACAGCTTCCCGCAGATTACTTCGCTGATGTATGTCATCAACAACAAGTGCAACGATACCATCGGCGACCTCGACGTGGAGGTGTTCAAGGGCAACGACCATATCTTCGAAGAGATGGAGGGACTGCGCTTCAAGGTGGGACCGAAATCGTTCTACCAGACGAACTCTGAACAGGCCTATAATTTATATAAGGTAGCACGCGAGTTTGCCGGACTTACGGGTAACGAGCTGGTGTACGACCTCTACACGGGTACGGGTACCATCGCCAACTTCGTGGCACGCCAGGCACGCAAGGTGGTGGGCATCGAATATGTGCCCGAAGCCATCGAGGATGCCAAGGTGAACTCGGCCCTGAACGGCATCGACAACACGCTGTTCTATGCGGGCGACATGAAGGACATCCTTACCAACGACTTCATTGCAGAGCACGGACGTCCGGATGTCATCATCACCGACCCTCCCCGCGCTGGTATGCACAATGACGTAATCGACGTGATTCTGGCTGCCGAGCCGAAACGCATCGTCTACGTGAGCTGCAACCCGGCCACACAGGCACGCGACCTCCAGCTGCTCGACGGCAAGTACAAGGTGACTGCCGTACAGCCTGTCGACATGTTCCCTCACACGCATCACGTGGAAAATGTCGTGCAACTGGAAAGACGCTAAACACTCTCCCCTATCTTCTAACTTTTAACTGACGCAACAAAGTGGCAAGAAACAACTCTGGCAACAACGGCCGACGCCCTATTCCGCGTGCCGCAGCCAAATATACAATCTATCCGGTCAATGAACCGGCGGAACTGATGGAGTTCCTTATGAAGAAGATGGACGGCATCAGCCGCACGCGCGTAAAAGCCTTGCTGGCCAACCGTGTGGTGCTGGTGGACAATAACATCCAGACGCAGTACAACTTTCCCCTGAAGCCGGGCATGAAGGTGCAGGTGAGCCGTGAAAAGAACAAGCACGAGTTCCGCCACCCCATGCTGAAGATTCTCTACGAGGATGCCTATCTCATCGTGGTGGAGAAGAAGGAAGGACTGCTGTCCGTGGCTACCGACCACCAGAAGGAGCGTACCGCACAGCACATTCTGAATGAGTACGTGAAGCGCACGCACCGCAACAACCGCATCTTCGTGGTGCACCGTCTGGACCGCGAAACCTCGGGCATCATGATGTATGCCAAGGATGAGAAGACGCAGCACACGCTCCGCGACAACTGGCACGACATCGTGTACGACCGCCGCTACGTGTCCATCGTCATGGGCGACATGGAGAAAGACCAGGGCACCGTACGCTCCTGGCTCACTGACCGCAAGCTGTACGTCAGCTCCTCGCCGGTAGACGACGGAGGCAAGCTCTCCATCACGCACTACCGCACCATCAAGCGGGCCAACGGCTATTCGCTCATGGAGCTGCAACTGGAAACAGGACGCAAGAATCAGATTCGCGTGCACATGCAGTCGCTCGGCCATCCGGTGGTGGGCGATGCACGTTACGGCTGCGAAACCGACCCGCTCGGACGTCTGGCACTCCACGCCTTCAAGCTGTGCTTCTACCACCCGCTTACGGGCGAACGGATGGAATTTGAGACTCCCTATCCTGCCCCGTTCAAGAACCTGATGCTGAGAAAATAAAAACAATATATGATAAAAAACCTGATTTTTGATTTCGGAGGGGTCATCGCCCCTATCAGCCGCGAACAGGCGGTGGAAGCGTTCCGCCAGTTAGGGGTGGCCGATGCCGACCAGCGCCTGGACAAATATCACCAGACGGGGATTTTCCAGGAACTGGAAGAAGGAAAAATTACGCCCGATGAGTTCCAGGTGAAACTGGGACAGTTGTGCGGCGGACGCACACCCAGCTGGGAGGAAACACGCCAGGCATGGCTGGGCTACTTCACCGGACTGGACGAACGTCTGCTCGACTGCCTGAAGGAGCTGCGCAAGCGCTACAAGCTCTTCGTGCTGAGCAACACCAATCCTTACGTGATGGACTGGGCCTGCAGTCCGGCATTCTCGTCAAAGGGGAAACCGCTCAGCGACTATTTTGACAAGCTGTACCTCTCCTACCAGATTGGAGTGACCAAGCCCGACCGGCGGATTTTTGACTTCCTGATAGCCGATGCCGACATTCTTCCGTCAGAATCGCTCTTCATTGACGACGGGGCCGGCAACGTACAGGCAGCCCGCCAGCTGGGTTTCCAGACCTACTGCCCGCATAACGGTGAAGACTGGCGCGATGCACTGACGGTACTTCTCCAGAAATCCTGAAAAAACGTCCTTGCGTTTCATGTAAAACGTAAAAGAGTTTTCCATATAACGTCCTTGTGTTTCAATCCGAACGCAAGGACGTTTTGCGTTAAATGCACCGGCATTCCCGATCAGCCGCAAAGGCGATACACCATCTGCCACCCCGCAGACCGATGCATTTCCCTACCCCCGATAGGGAAATTCCCCCACAGGAATAGGAAAAATCATTCGTTTGTATGATTTTTTCCGGATACCTTTGTCACATAGAGGAAAACAAACACACAAAGAGTTATGAGAACAAGGATAAGAAAATTCATGTATATGGCGATGCTGGTCGCACTGACACTCGCCTTCCCGTCGTGTAACGTGGAAATGGAATTAGGGAACAACACCCTGGAATATCGTGAACGCACAGCGTATCTCTGCAGCTACGACTGGCAAGACGACTGGTACGACGACTACGGCTTGCACCACTTCCAGGTGCTGCGCTTCTATGCCAACGGAACGGGTGAAGACTTTATCCGCATTCAGGATGCCCGCGGACGTTGGGAGGAATATACCTACACCTTTACGTGGGACTGGTACGACGCTTTCTACACCAGCATCCGGTTGAACTACGGCGGAGGTGACTACTCCTACATGGACAATATCCGCCTGGGAGAAGGACGAATGGAATGCCTGCTCGACGGTGCGGCTGTATGCTTTTACAGTTATTAAAAAATCAGTAAAGAAAAACCGACAGATAAAGCGAACAAAACACGAAATCAGTTTGTTATAAAAATAAATCACCAAAGAATTTCATGTTTTCTTTTTTAAGATAATTAATTTTTTAGTTTATTCGTTCAAAAAAAAACGTACCCTGCCGTGAGACAGCGATACGTTTTTTTTATGCAATGAACACAAGAGTTCCGCCCGCGGGGTCAGCTCATGCTGCCGCCCACGATGTCCAGCAATTCGTTGGTAATCGCCTGCTGGCGGCTCTTGTTGTAAATCAAGGTCAGTTCCTGAATCAGGTCGTTTGCATTGTCCGTGGCAATCTGCATAGCCATGGTGCGCGCGGCATGTTCCGAAGCCGTGGAGTCAAGCAGCACGGTGTACATCTTCATGCGGAGCACCTTGGGCAGCAACTCCTCCATCACCTGCTCCGGCGACGGTTCGATGAGGTAATCGGCCTGCATGACTTCCTGCTCCTCTCCCTTCTCGTCCGTATGACCGGCACTCAGGTCGAGCGGCAGATAAGTCTCCCGCGTCAGTACCTGCGTAGAGGTCGACTTGAAGTGGTTGTAGAGCAGCTCCACCTGCTGAATCTCACCGCTGGCAAACCGTGTCATCAGTTCGGCAGCCAGGTCAGCCGCCTCCTGATAGTTCGGTTTTCCGCTCATGTGCTGATAATCGCCGGCCGCCGTCAGTCCCTCCATCTTCTTCACCGCATCGGCCACCTTACGGCCCACCGGATAAATCAGGATGTTCTCACGGCCCACCTTCGGCTCATACTCTGCCACCACCTCGTTCAGGTGACGGATTACATTCGCATTGAATCCGCCGCACAGACTGCTGTTGGAGGCAAACACCACCACGGCCACTTTCTTCACTTCACGTTTCACTGCAAAAGGCGATTCCACGCTCAGCTCCGCGCCCAGGAAATTACTGAGCATGCGGTGCAACCGGCGTTCGTAGGGAAGCATATTTTCAATGGCCTCCTGCGCCTTGTGCAGCTTGGAAGACGCCACCATCTTCATCGCCGAAGTAATCTTCAGCGTGCCGTGGATTGAGTTGATTCTTCCTTTAACTTCTTTCAGTGATGCCATGGGATTTATGCTTTAAATTGTTCGGCTGCGTCTGCGGCCAGTTTTTCAATGAGCGACGTAATTTCGTCGGTAATCTTTCCGGAAGCCAGCACGTCGAGCACATCCTTCTGATGGTTGGCACGCAGGTAAGTCAAGAACGCATCCTGGAAGGCACGTACCTTCGAGATAGGAATGTCGCGCATCAGTCCGTGCGTACCACAGTACAGAATGGCCACCTGTTCGCCTACCGGCATCGGTGAGTACTGCGGCTGAATCAGCAGCTGGTTGTTCTTACGTCCACGGTCAATGGCCATGGCAGTCACAGAGTCCATGTCGCTGCTGAACTTCGAGAAGGCCTCCAGTTCACGATACTGTGCCTGGTCAATCTTCAGCGTACCGGCCACTTTCTTCATACTCTTTATCTGGGCGCTACCACCTACACGCGATACGGAGATACCCACGTTGATAGCCGGACGGAAGCCCTGGTTGAACAAGTCGGTTTCCAGGAAAATCTGACCGTCGGTAATGGAAATCACGTTGGTCGGGATGTAGGCAGACACGTCGCCGGCCTGTGTTTCGATAATCGGCAGGGCGGTCAGTGAACCTCCGGCCTTTACCTTACCCTTCAGGCTGGGCGGCAGGTCGTTCATCTGTTCGGCCACTTCCTGCTGGTTGATAATCTTCGCCGCACGTTCCAGCAGACGAGAGTGCAGGTAGAAGATATCACCCGGATAAGCCTCACGTCCTGACGGACGACGCAGAATCAGTGATACCTCACGGTAAGCCACAGCCTGTTTTGACAAGTCATCGTACACCACCAGTGCATGACGGCCGGTATCACGGAAGTACTCGCCGATGGCAGCTCCGGCAAACGGAGCGAAATACTGCATGGCAGCCGGGTCGGAAGCCGTAGCAGCCACCACGATGGTATAGTCCATCGCCCCCTTCTCACGCAGCGCATTCACGATACTGGCCACGGTAGAACCCTTCTGACCGATGGCCACGTAGATACAGTACACCGGATTTCCTGCCTCGTAGTTGGCACGCTGGTTGATGATGGTATCGATGGCAATGGCCGTCTTACCTGTCTGACGGTCGCCGATAATCAACTCACGCTGTCCGCGGCCGATAGGAATCATGGCATCGATGGCCTTCAGTCCCGTCTGCAGCGGTTCCGTTACCGGCTGACGGAAGATAACCCCCGGTGCCTTACGCTCCAGCGGCATCTCGCACAGCTCTCCGCCAATTTCGCCGCGCCCGTCCAAGGGCACACCCAGAGGGTCGATTACACGTCCCAGCATCGCTTCTCCCACGTTGATGGAAGCAATGTGCTTGGTACGCTTCACAATCATCCCCTCCTTAATCTGGTCGGTCGGCCCCAGGAGCACCGCTCCCACGTTGTCCTCCTCCAGATTCATCACCGTTCCCATGATACCGTTTTCAAACTGCAGCAACTCGTTGGCTTCCGCATTACGCAAACCGTAAATACGGGCCACACCGTCGCTCACCTGAAGCACGGTACCCACTTCTTCGAATTTCAGCGAGTTGTCAATCCCCTTCAACTGTTGGAGCAACACCTCTGAAACTTCGCTGGGTTTTATTGTATTTTCTGGCATAATTCTTTTTAATTAATAATTAATAATGAACAATTAAAAATGAACAGTGAATAATAGGAATCGTTTTTCATTATTCATTCTTCATTATTCATTGTTTACACTATTCTCCTGTTTTTCGCGATAAACTGCTGTTTCACGCGCTTCAACTGGTTCGCCACACTGGAGTCCAGGCGGAAGCCACCCAGTTCGATGATGTATCCTCCGATCAGGCCTTTGTCCACCTTCTCTTCCAGGATTACCTCACCGTGCGTCTTCTCGGAAGCCAGTTTCTGCAAGTGTGCCACGAGCTTGGGCGAACTGACGGCAGTGGTAAGCTTTCCGATGAGGATGTGCTTGTCTTCCTGATACAGGTCGATGTACGACCACATCATGAACTGCAAGAACTTCTCTCTTCTGTCTTCCAGCACCAGGCTGAGAAAACGCGTCATCACCTGGCTCACGTCCTTTCCACCCGAAGCCTCGCAAAGCAGCTCCAGCTTCTTGCTTCTCTCCAGCACCGGATTTTCCACGGCACGTCGCAGGCCGGGCACTTCGGCAAAGTGTGCAGCCAGAGTCTTCACCTCCTTGTACACCTTGTCTTCCAGCCCTTCACCCTTCGCGTATGCCAGCAGTGCCTTCGCGAAACGTCTTGAAACGACTCCTGTATTCATGACACGTTATTTTTTAGAAGTTTCAATCATTTCATCCAGCAGACGGTCAATCAGCGCAGCCTGTTCCTTTTCATCGGCCAGTTTGTTGCGCATAATCTTCTCTGCAATGCCCACTGACAACACGGCAACCTGGCGGCGGATGTCACGGATGGCACTTTCCTTTTCCGTTTCAATCTGCTTCTTCATCTCCTCCATCAGGCGGTTGCCTTCGGCGAAGGCCTTCTCCTGAGCGTCCTTGATGATGCGGTCGCGCGTAGCAGCAGCCTCACTCAGAATGCGGTGCTGTTCTTCGCGTGCCTGTGCCAGGATTTTCTCACCCTCCACCTTCACGTTGGCCAGCTGTTCGTTGGCCTCGCGCGCCGCCTTGAGCGAATTGTCAATGTATGCTTTCCGGTCCTCCACCGTCTTCAGAATCACCGGGAAGCCGTATTTCGCCAAGATGAAGAACACGACTCCGAAGGTGATGACCATCCAGAACAGCAGCCCCGGATCCGGAGTTAATAATCCCATAACTTATTGTTTTATTTTTTACAAGAACAAAGTCAACAAACAAACCACGATGGCAATCAGTGCCACACCTTCTACCAGAGCGGCAGCGATAATCATGTTCATACGCAAGTCGCCTGAAGCTTCCGGCTGGCGTGCGATACCTTCCATGGCCGAGCTACCAATTTTACCGATACCGATACCGGCACCCAAAACTGCAATACCTGCACCGATAGCGGCGCCCAACTTACTAATACCTACACCTGCAGCTGCCTGCAATAAAACTGACAATAACATAATTTTCTTGTTTTAAAAGGTTATACTTTAATTTTCTTTGAATCAATTATTTTTCGGCATGTTCCTTCACCTGCGACAGACCGATAAACACGGCCGACAGCATCGTGAAGACGTATGCCTGAATGAATGCCACCAGAATTTCCAGCGCATCCATAAAAATGCTGAATGCCACCGACACCACCGTCATCGAGCCGTTGATAACCGGACCCGACTTCACCGTGATGAAGATAATGGCTACCAGACTGAGCACGGCCGCATGTCCTGCCATGATGTTGGCAAACAAACGGATCATCAGTGCAAACGGTTTGGTAAAGATACCGAAGAATTCAATCAGCGGCATCATCGGAATCGGCGCCTTCAACCACGTAGGCACGTCGGGCCAGAAGATTTCCTTCCAGTAAGCCTTCGTACCATACACGTTGGTCAGCACGAACGTACACAAAGCCAGCACCAGCGTAATGGCGATGTTACCCGTCACGTTCGCACCTCCGGGGAAGATAGGAATCAGCCCCATCAGGTTGTTCACCAGCACGAAGAAGAACGCCGTAAGCAGATAAGGCGCGTAGCGGCGGTAATTCTCGCCGATGCAGCCCTTAATCACGTCGTTGTAGATAGAAAGCACCGTGGCCTCAATCATGCCGACGCCCCCCTTGGGTGCCCCGTCTTCCAGCGGATGTTTCTTGTACCAGCGCACGCAGCTCATCATGATGACCAGCAGCACCGCACTGTTGATAAACAAGCCCAGCACATTCTTCGTGATGGAGATGTCCAGCGGACGCACCTCCTCGCCGGCCGCATTGCGTTCCACGATTTTGCCGTCGTAGGCACCACCCTCGGCCACGTACAGTCCCTCGTAAGGACCTTCCTCCAGCCGGGCAGACGAGAACACATGCCAGCCCGTACTGCTTTTCACGATCACCGGCAACGGAATGCTTACCTCCGTATCGCCGAACTTCGCAATGTGCCACTGGTAGGCATCGCCAATGTGTCCGAACACCAGTTCGTTCACGTCGATGTCACCCTCAGCGGCCTGTGCCTTCGTCAGCGCAGCCGGAACCGCCATCAGCAGTAACAGCGTGATGATTATGTACCGTATTTTTTTCATCATTAGCTTTTTTTCTTAGTTTGAGTTTCGCTTCAAAAAGAAGGAAAAAACGGGTTTCGAATATCAGAAACGCAAAGTAGAAGAAGATGAAGGTCAGCATGAACGCCACCACTTCATGTCCTATCACAAATCCGTAGAACATCAGCAGCATGGCACTGATTATGAATTTCAGTACCTTGCACACCAGATACGTCATCGCAATCCGTTCCAGCCCCACGCGATAGTTGAACGCGAACATTTCTATGTAAAACAGGCCGAAAAGATAGAAGAATATCGGAATGGCCGGAAACCACAGGAAATACCTGTCGGGAATGAACAGATGATATACCACGGCGACGAGCGTCGTCAGCACGATTCCAATCACGGTCAGTTCTTTTATAAATTTCTTCTTAACGGTCAACAAAAACATAGTATCGTGCGGTTTTTCATCCGGAAAGCCGCCAAAAACATATTCGGTTCATCGCCTGCTTCGCTCCTCTCAGAGTTCCACACAGACTGAAATCTGATTCTCCTTGACTTCCACGAATCCCCCCTTGATTTGCAGGGATTGCGTTTCCTGTCCGGCCACGTATTTCACTTCCCCGGCCGAGAGCGTGGAAATAATCGGGGCATGGTCGGCCATGACCTGAAATTTTCCTGCGCTTCCCGGAAAGGTAGCCTGGCTCACTTTTCCTTCGTAAACCAGCTTTTCGGGTGAAACGATAACCAGATGAAGTTCTTTCATATTAAGCTATCAGCTTTTAACTTTTAACTTTTAACTTTTACTTATTAACTCTTAGCCGCTTCCATCAGCTTCTTACCCTTCTCGATGGCGTCCTCAATGGTACCCACGTTCAGGAAAGCCTGTTCAGGCAGATAGTCTACCTCGCCGTCCAGAATCATCTTGAATCCCTTGATGGTGTCTTCTATGGAAACCATCACGCCCGGCACGCCCGTAAACTGCTCGGCCACGGCAAACGGCTGCGAAAGGAATCGCTGCACGCGGCGGGCACGGTTCACCGTCAGACGGTCTTCATCCGAAAGTTCATCCATACCTAAGATAGAGATAATATCCTGAAGCTCCTTGTTGCGCTGCAGAATCTGTTTCACGCGCTGAGCCGTTTCGTAGTGCTCCTTGCCCACAATCAGCGGGTCGAGGATACGCGACGTAGAATCCAGCGGGTCTACAGCCGGATAGATACCCAGCTCGGTAATCTTACGGCTCAACACCGTAGTGGCATCCAGGTGGGTAAAGGTAGTAGCCGGAGCAGGGTCGGTCAAGTCATCGGCCGGCACGTACACCGCCTGCACGGAAGTAATGGAGCCGTTCTTCGTAGAAGTGATACGTTCCTGCATCTGTCCCATTTCCGTAGCCAGTGTCGGCTGGTAACCTACTGCCGAAGGCATACGTCCCAGCAAGGCTGAAACCTCAGAACCTGCCTGCGTAAAACGGAAGATGTTGTCGATAAAGAACAGGATATCGCGCGGACCGTTGTCGCCCGTCTGGCGGTCACGGAACGATTCGGCCAGTGTCAGACCCGACAAGGCTACTGACTGACGGGCACCGGGAGGCTCGTTCATCTGTCCGAACACCATGGCTACCTGCGATTTTTCCACTTCGTTGTAATCCACCTTCGAAAGGTCCCAGTTTCCTTCCTCCATGCTCTTGAGGAATTCGTCACCGTAGCGGATTACGCCTGATTCAATCATTTCTCTCAGCAGGTCGTTACCTTCACGGGTACGCTCACCCACTCCTGCAAACACGGAGAAACCATTGTGTTTCTTGGCAATGTTATTGATTAACTCTTTGATGAGCACGGTTTTTCCAACACCCGCCCCACCAAACAGACCGATTTTACCACCCTTCAGGTAAGGTTCCAGCAGGTCGATGACCTTGATACCGGTAAACAATACTTCCTGGGTAGTAGCCAGGTCTTCGAATTTCGGAGGTTCACGGTGAATAGGAAATCCGTCCGTCTTGTCCAGTTCTTTCATACCGTCAATGGTATCACCTACCACATTCATCACACGGCCCTTGATCTGGTTTCCGATAGGCATCGCAATCGGATGCCCCGTAGGAACGACTTCCATTCCGCGCTTCAACCCGTCCGTACTGTCCATGGCCACGCAGCGTACCGTGTCTTCACCGATATGCTGCTGCACTTCAATCACCAGCGTACGCCCGTCGTTACGGGCAATCGTCATGGCATCGTGGATTTTCGGCAAGGCGTGTTCCACGTCTTGTCCTTCTTCAAACTTGAAGTACACATCGACCACCGGACCGATTACCTGCGAAATGTGTCCAACGATTTTTGACATAAGCAATTATTTTAATTTAAAAAGAATGAATCATCCATGGTTCTTACCTCTTAAACAAACGTCCCGGGTATTTGTTTAAAGTTTGACCATTTCTGTAACGCAAATTTACTGAATAAACTCTCATATATGTAACTCCATGTAACATTTTTTAGACTGATTCCCCTAATAATAGACATAAATCAAGAGATATCGGACAAGTGGTTTTACACTTGTTTACACAGAGACGAAATATCTAAACAAATATTTACAGGATATTGCACGTGTGTGCGGCCACACATGCACAAAAAAAGCCACATTACTGTGGCTCTTCTTTATATTAATATGTCTCGTTACACGCGTTTGAAGGTAAAGTGACCGCTATCCATATAATCTTCCGAAACAAAATAACAGGTATAAGCAGCCTCAATGACATCGCCTTCGTAGTTAAGAATCCGCACCTCAATACGCATATTGTGCGTTCCAGAAAGAGTCAGCGTCTTTCCATCCAGTTTCCAAGTATATTGCTTACCGAAAAAAGTAGCCGTACCATCATCCTTCACAACAAGTTTCTGTCCTACATAATTCCCACTTCCTTCTCCTTCAACTACATTTTCATAATCATTCGCCGTCACCTGCCAATTTCCGATAATGTCTTCCTTCGATACTTCCACCCCTGTAGGGTCATCCGTGCTACAGCTTGCCATTCCGGCCACCATCAGGATAAAGCTCAAAAAGAGCCATACGTTCTTTAGTTTCTTCATTTTCATTTGGTTTTACAGATAATAAATGCTTATACTATTTCTTTCTCCAGATAGATTCCACTTTCCGCCGTACGGCCAGCACATTCAGCACCGATACCAGCAGGAAAAGTCCCCCAGCCGTCAGCAGCGCCGGCAGCAGACTGCCTTCCTGCAAGTCGGGCACTATCCGCCGCAGCATGTCCAGATACGCATCACGCGCCATCCACACCAGCAGCACGCCCATGGCTGCCACCGCTGCGTTCAGCCCCACCGTGAGTACCTGATACGGACGCGCCACCGCCGCCGGACTGAACCCTATCATCAGCAGGTTCTCCAGCTTCTTCGTGTTCTTCTGCAGCAGCAGGTAGATGCTCAGCATCAGCAGGTAGAACGACAGCACACTGATAATCAGTCCCACCGTGAGCACGATGCCCACTACCATCTTCAGGAACCACGTCGTCTTTCCCGCATCCAGCTTGTCGCCTTCCGTCTCATAGCCTTTCTGCTTGAAATACTTCGCGATGCGGTCGTCCGCCGGATTGTCCACCTCCACAATCAGTCGTGAGGGAGCCGTCTGCCCGCCGTCACCCAATGTAGCGTTGGCCCATTCCATGAACGCCTGCGGCACCAGAATCGTGTTCAGCCGGTTGGAGAAACCCACAATACGCCCCTTCATGCGCTCCGTCCGTCCCCGTCCGCTCAGCCGCACGTCCAGCGTCATCATCCCCATCACGCCCTCCGAGAGCTGCGGCAGGTTGCGACTCTGTGCAAAGCCGAAGTTATACAGGTTCAGGTAGTTGCGCGGGATGATGATAGGGATTTCCGTCTGCCCCTCGCGATACGTCCAGCCCTCCAGCCGCACGTCTACAAACTCGTCGGGCACCGACTCGAAGAACATCGCCGTAGAAAGCTGCATGCCCGCCATGCCCATGCCGGCCGACACCTGAAACTGTGCCGGAGTGAACGCTCCCGTCCGCTTGGCAAACGGCTGCGACTCCATGTCGGCTATGTCGGCACGCGAGAACGTACCTCCCTTGCCCACCAGGCTGCCCAGCGTGCTCACCTGCTTGCTCACAATCACGTAGTCCTTCTTCATGAAACTGTCGCCCTGCGTAAACACCGGCAACACGTCCTTGTAAAACTGTATGCCCAACAGCACAATCACCATACCGCACAAGTTGGCCAGAAAGAATCCTGCCAGCTGCGCCACACTGATGTGCTGCCTCAATAATTTCCAGATCATATCCGTCTTCGTGTTAATACCTTACAAACTCAGCACCCTGTCATACTCCAGCGGCAGGTGCTTGCCGATGGACGTCACAATCACTCCCGCGCCCTGACGAGCCGCTTCCTCCTTCAGGATACGCGCCATAATCTGCCCGTTGCCGTCGTCCAGGTGGCTCACCGGCTCATCCAGGAAGAAAAAGTCGGCCGGCTGACACAGCATCCGCACGAAAGCCACGCGCTGCTGCTGCCCGTACGACATCCTGGCCGCCTTCACGTCCCACTTATCGGCGATGCCCAGCTGTTCAAACCAGTCCTTCACCTGCTGCTTGCGGCAGAAGCCCGTCAGCCCGTTCTTCAGCTGCACGTTCTCCCACGCCGTCAGTTCCCCGAACAGGCGGAGTTCCTGAAACAGCATGCCCAGCGAGCGCTTGCGGATATCCGTCCACTGCTTCACCGTGAGCTTCCGCACGTTCTCCCCGTCGAAGGTGATAATCCCCTGGTAGTCCGTACGGTACCCGTAAATAAAACTGCAAAGCGACGACTTGCCCGTGCCCGACGCCGCTTCAATCAGAAACATCTTTCCTTTCTGAAAAGCCACCTGCCGGTGCCATACGTCCGACACGATTCCGTCGCGTCCGGCGAATACCTCCGGCAGGGTCTGCTGTAATTCTATTGTGTCCATTTTATTCAATGAAGAATTAATAATGAAGAATGAAGAATGCTCTCCGTTATTCATTATTAATTCTTAATTCTTCATTCTTCATTATTCACTATTAATTATTAACTGTCGATTCCACTTCCTCTTCGGTCAATCCGGTAGCCTGGGCTATCTGAGCAGTACTCAAGCCCAGCGATTTCAGGTTACGTGCAATGGCAACTTTCTCTTTGGCTTGTCCTTCCGCGAGCCCTTCCGCACGTCCTTCCGCACGTCCTTCCGCACGTCCTTCCGCGAGCCCTTTCTTCCATCCGGCTTCACGTGCATCCTCTTCCACGATGCGGCTCACACGGTAACGGTCCAGTGCCTTGTCGTAAGCGATGCGGTCTTCCAATGAGAGATTGGCCACGGCAGCCAGTTCTTCCAGACGGCTGAACACCTGCTCCTTCAGCGCGTCCGGCATTCGGTTCCAATGTTGCATATTCTTCAATGTATAAATCAGTTTATCATAAAGCGTTTCACAATCCTTGAGTTCCTTGGTGAAATAAGGGAACTGCAAAAAAATCTGCCGGAAATGAGGGTTCACTACCTTTCCGCTCTCACGGTCGGCAATCACGGTGTCCGTACGGAACTTCTCTTCCAGTCCCGGCTCACGGAAGTTCATCAGGAAAATGCCATACACGGTCGAAAGCTTGTATCTGGACCCATAATTTTCCTGCATCGGCTCACTCAGCAGAAAATCCTCCTCCGTCTCCGGCTTCCCGGTCTGCAACTCACGTTCCTTCCGCCTCTTCTCACGCAGATTCTCCACCTGCCGCCCGATGGCACGACACATGTAAAACAGCGTACGGTCCAGGAAACTACTATGAAAACGGTTCTGCATCTCCACGATGATGTATTCTCCCGTGTCGGTCAGGCAGTACAGGTCATAGATAATCCCTGCATCCGCCATACTGTCCGAATGATTTTCCTTGTCCAGAAAAATCAGGTTCTCTATGCGATGCTCCCCCGCCAACAACTCATTCAGCAGTGTGATAAGCAATTCCTTGCTGGCAGGCTGCCCGAAGATAATCTTAAACCCGATATCAGTAAACGGATTTACAAAGTGGCCGCAAGTCAAATCCATGTTGTCCATTTTATTCAATGAAGAATTAATAATGAAGAATGAAGAATGCTCTTCGCTATTCATTATTAATTATTAATTCTTCATTCTTCATTATTCACTATTAATTATTAACTATCTGTACCAGCTGCTTCAGCACATTCTCCTTGTGGTCCTTCATCTGCAGTACTATGCGCGCCTTGGTCGGTTCATCCGATTCAACGCTCAGGTAGTCCAGCATACCTACGTAAGGAATCTGCGGAAGAACGGCAGACAAAGCCTGGAAGTTCACGTTCAGGTAGAAATGCTTGTCCTTCACGTCCTTGGCCCAGTCACAGTCTTTCAGCGACAGTCCCTTCACCTCACGGCCAATCAGGTCCTCCTGATTCGTCAGGTAGAAGCGGTCATCCTTCACGCCCAGCCAGAAAGACACCGGTCCGCGGCCCATACCCAGCATGGCACCGTTGGCAACCACAAACTGATAGGCATTCTCACCCTTGTCCAGCAGCCGCATCTGACCGTTGGTCATGGCCAGCATCGGTTTCAAGTCCTCAAACGTACGCATGAAGTCACCGTTTTTCACGTCGGCATACAGGATGAAGCCCGGCTTCAACGACATCTCCGGCATGGCCACTGCCACGTCACCCTTCACCGCCTTGAAGATAGCCTCAAAGTCGAGCGGCATCATCGAGTTATCCAGCTCCTGACGCACCGTCGGGTTCTCACGCAACAGCTCATACGCCTTTTCACCGTTCACGTTGGCAGCCATCCAGAGCACCGTATTGGCAGGGAACACCTTCAGATACGTGCCGTCCAGTTCGCCGCTCACCTCCGCCTGCTTCTTCAGCAAGTCCTTGAACTTGCCCTCCAGCAGCGTCTCCACTTCCATCACGGCCCTTCCCGCCTGGAAGTCGAGCGTAGAAAATATCTTTAAATCATTCAGGTTCAAGTCAGCCGGCAGCCCCATCGTCACCGGGCCCAGGTAACTCTTCGGCATGGCGTTCAGCGAAGTCACCATGGCCACGTCCTCGTCGGCATCCTCTAATTTCTTGAATTCCGGAGTGCCCGAATAGCCCTCCCCTTCTTTCTGGCGCAGCCACATCGAAGCCTGATGCTGCAAGTCCTTCGGGTTACCGTTGCCCGCCAGCATCAGAAACGCATCGTCCGTCCAGGCCATCAGTCCGCCGCCACCTACGGTCCAGCGGCAACCGTCACCATCGGCAGGAGCCTCACACGCCTTCTGCTCCTGAAGCATGGCCATCAAATCTTCCAGTTTTCCCTTGTCGGCCATGCGCACCAGCACACCGCCCATTTCCATCTGCGAAGCGGCAAAGAAGTACACCCGGTCGGTCAGTTTCAACCCGCTCTCTTCCGGATTCTCCATCAGCTTGTCCACCAGGGCATCCGCACTGCCCTTCAGGCTCGATTTCATCATCTGCCCCATCGACTGCTTCACCTGGTCATTCAGGTCACACTTCTGTGCCATCTCCATCAGGTCGAACGAGAACACTGCAGCCGCGTCCTTTGGCAACGCATTGGTGTACGCATTGTCTTCCCCGCAGGCAGACAACAGGAAAGCCATACCCAAGGCCAGGCCTCCCATCCATTTCCATGTCTTTTTCATAATGATTCTATTTAAAAGTTACACATCAGCTTATTCCGCGTGCGTCAGGTTCATCAGGTGTACAGCCACCAGGGCCGCCGTTTCCGTACGCAGGCGCGACTTGCCCAGACTCACTGCCTGAAAGCCCTTTTCTGCAGCCAGCGCCACTTCCTCCGGACTGAAATCCCCTTCCGGACCAATCAGCACCACGGCATCCTCGTCCTTGCGGAGCACGTCGCGCAGCAGAGGCTTTTCCCCCTCATAGCAGTGGGCGATAAACTTCTGTCCCGTAAACTCCCGCTCCATAAAGCGGCGGAAGTCCGTCATCTCGTTCACCACCGGCTTGCGTGCCTTGAGCGACTGTTTCACGGCCGACACCACGATTTTCTCCACCCGTTCCGTCTTGATGACCTTCCGTTCCGAAAAACGGCAGTTCAGGAACGTCAGCTCGTCGAAACCGATTTCCGTGGCCTTCTCCGCCAGCCATTCCATGCGGTCCATGTTCTTGGTAGGCGCCAGAGCCAGGTGCAGATGCCCCTTCCAGAAAGGCTCCTGCTCCGTTTTCTCCACTACCTTCACCACACAGCGTTTCTGCGTAGCTGCCGAAATGACCGCCCGGTAAAAGCATCCCTTTCCGTCGGTCAGCATAATCTCCTCGCCCACACCCAGACGCAGCACCCGCAGGCAATGACCCGCTTCCTCTTCCGGCAGCTCCAGCGTCTGCGCAATATCCGGTGTATAAAACACGTGCATAATTATAATTTTTTTTCTAAATCCTCGAAATCTTCGTAATCTTCCTCCTCTTCTTCCCTGTTGCGGGTCGCCATTTCCTGCTTGATCAGCTCCGCATACTCATAGTCCTCGCGGCGGATGGCATCCTCCATCTCCCGTTCCAGCCCTTTCAGCGGCATCAACCGCAGCAGCAGCGCCTTCGTGTTAGGCACAGACTTGGTAAAGCCCGAACGGGGGTCTTCCAGGAACTTCGCGTTCACATAGAACGGAACTCTGGCTATCTGACTCACCACCAGCGCGTCGAACAGTGTCAGCTGCATCTCCATCACCGAGCCGTCCTCCTTGCGCAGAGTCACAATCGCACGGTGCAGCAACTTCACCTTGTCCTTTACCACCACCTTTTCCACGGTAACACCCAGCTCCTTCAGAATATGCACCGTCTGATAAGGCAGCGTGGCATCCGTGCCTTCCGGGTCGTTAACAGCCGCGTACAGCAAGTCCGCCTCGTCGGGGTTGATAATCCCCAGCATCATCCGGTGCGGTTCGTTCACCTCCTCCAGCAGCAGCTTGAAGTTCTGCCCGTCCAGCATCATAATATCCATCTTCTCCTCATCGTCCATCACCTGATTAAATGTCAGATGCCCGATCAGTTCATCCACCTTCATGGCCTCGTCAATGGTACGGACCCGCATTTCTACAAATTCGTCTTTCTTTTCCATCTTCAGATTCACATTAATCGTTATCTACTTTATGTTTGTACTTAAATACCAGTGCAAAAGTCACCGCCACTACCAGCGCGTAGGCCGCAAACACGAACCACGCCCGGCTCCAGCCTTCCACCTGCGGTGCCTGCGAATTGAAGTCCACGAAGCAGTTCACCACCGCCTGCGCACTCAGCGTACCCACCGTGGCTCCGATACCGTTCGTCATGATGATGAACAGTCCTTGCGCACTCGAGCGGATAGACAAGTCCGTCTCCTTGTCGACAAACAGCGAGCCCGACACGTTGAAGAAGTCGAAAGCCACGCCATACACAATCATCGACAGCACGAACATCCACACCCCGCTGCCCGGGTCACCCAGGCCGAAGAGTCCGAAGCGCAGCACCCACGCCACCATGGCAATCAGCATCACCTTCTTGATGCCGAAGCGTCCCAGGAAGAACGGAATCAGCAGGATACAGCACGTCTCACTGATTTGCGAGAGCGAAATCAGCAGGTTGGCATGCTGCACGCCGAAGGTATCGGCATATTCCGGAATAGCGCTGAAGCTCGTGATAAACGGATTGGCAAAGCCGTTGGTAATCTGCAAGGACACGCCCAGCAGCATCGAGAAGATGAAGAACACCGCCATCTTGCGGTTCTTGAAGAGCAGAAACGCCCTCAGTCCCAATGCCTCTACCAGCGACTTCTGTCCGCCCTGCGCGCGGCTCACCGGACATTCCGGCAGCGTCTGGGCATATACGGCCAGCACCACGCCCCATGCCGCACAGGTAAAGAACTGCATGTAGTTCGACTGGAATCCCAGTAAATCTACCAGCCACATGGAACAAATGAAACCGATGGTCCCGAACGTACGTATCGGTGGAAACGCCTTGATGGTGTCCAGCCTTGCCTTGTCCAGCGCCGTATAAGCCACCGAATTCGACAGAGCCAGCGTAGGCATGTAGAACGCCACACTCACGGAGTAGAACGCGAACAGCGGCGCAAATTCCACCTGTGCCCCCGTAGTCATGGCATAATAGCCCGCTCCACCCATAAACAGGGCCGCCAACAGATGGCTCAGCCCCAGCAACCGTTGCGCCGGAATCCAGCGGTCAGCCACAATACCCAACACAGCCGGCATGAACAGGGACACAATCCCCTGCATGGCGTAAAAAATTCCGATATGTCCGCCTAAACCCACACCCGCCAGGTACGTACCCATTGAGGTAAGATACGCTCCCCACACGGCAAACTGCAGGAAGTTCATGACAATCAGTCTCATTTTCATGTTCATATACTCATAGATTTAAAGGTTATTTCATCATCGTAGCCAGTGAAGCCAGCATCGTAGCCAGTGAAGCAAACGAAGTCGCATTCGATACTATGTTCGCAAAGTTGAACTTCTTCGTCTTGTTCGGCACCACGATTTCGCAGCCCGGCTCAATCTGTTTCTTGCCGCTGCCCTTCACTTCGGCCACCTGTCCGTTCATATAAATAATGAACTTCTGGCTCTTCTTGGCATTGGCAGAGTAGCCTCCCGCCTGGCTCAGGTAATACTTCACGCTCTTGCCTGCCGCATACGATACCGTGTTCGGCATCATCACCGCTCCGTTCACCTTCACCGTATTGTTGTATTCCGGCACGGTCAGCACATCGCCCTCACGCAGCACCAGGTCAGCGTCTCCGCCCGGGTTCGCCAGTGCAGCTTCCAGGTCGATACCTACCGTAAACGTACTGTCCACCTTCAGTCCCAGTGCGTTGGCCATGGCCTCACCTATTTCCCGGCGCACCATCTTCACCACATCCTCCATGCGGCGCAGCTCCTCCTCGTTGGCCACGCGGCGCAACTTCGCCCCACGCACATACGCATAGCGGCTCACGCCCCCGGCACGCTGAATCAGGCTGCTCAGACGCTCGCTCTTCGTGTTCAGCGTATAGTCACCGCGGAACAGCACCTCACCGTCCACCGTCACGTTCACCTGCTCGTTGTAGCTCGGGCTGCGGCGCACAAACACCTGGTCGTACGGTTGCAGTTCAAATCCCGCTTCACCGTCCACCACGAAACCATCCTTCAGTCCGAACGAGAAATTCTGTCCGATTACGTCCGGTTCCGTCGTCCCTCTCGGGTCACGGATGCGTCGTGACACGTCCACACGCACCAGCGAAGCCGATTCCTTCAAACCGCCCGCTGTAATCACCAGGTCCTCCAGGCTCATGTGGTCGGCATACGTATAGCTGCCCGGCTTGTTCACCTCACCGCTGATGGTCACCTTGCCCATGTCCTGCAAGTCGTGGATGCTCGGGATATACAAAATGTCATTCTTCTGCAAGGCAATGTCGGGCGACGTACCGTTCAGAATACCCTGAATGTCAACCGGCAATACCTCCTTCGTCAGGTTCTCCCGTTCGCGATACAACACCGCACGTCCCGTAAAGGCATCCCCCAGCAAACCGTCGGCCTTTTCCACCAGCTGGCGTACCGTGTTCAGCGAACCGCTCAACTCAAATACTCCCGGGTGATACACAGCCCCCTTCACCTCCAGACGGTTGTTGAAGCGGTTCAGAATCGAATCCACCGAAATCACGTCACCGTCTAATAATTTAAACGCAGAATAGTCTGTATCGTTCACCGTTTTCACGGAAAATTCTTTACCATCTTTTCGTAACACCCTGATACTCTTCTTGTAAGCATCCGAAGCAAAACCACCGGCATACTTCAGCAAAGTGGCAGCCGATTCCCCGTTCTTCATTTCGTAGAACATCGGGCGCTTCACTTTACCCGTAATCTTCACCAGCTCGTCGTAGGTAGGCACAATCACCACGTCGCCGTCCTGCAGGCGGATGTCGTCCTGAATCTGGCCCTTCATGATGTACTCATACACGTCCAGACGGGCAAACGTCTTGCCGCCGCGAGCCACCTGCACGTTACGCAAGCTACCGATGTCGCTCACACCACCTGCCACGTACAGCGCATGGAATACCGTCGAGAGCGACGACAGGGCATACGTACCCGGCGCCATCACTTCCCCCATCACGTTCACCTGGATGGTACGGATATTTCCCAATGTCACCTGGATGTTGTTGCCCGAATCCGCATAAATCTTGCCCAATTCCTGTTTCAGCAGCTGGCGTGCCTCCTGAATCGTCATGTTGTTCAGGTACACCGGCCCTAAGTTGATGATGTTCACATAGCCGTCGGGCGAAATCTCCAGCCGCATGGTATTCTGGCTAGCGCCCCACACGTCGATAATCACCTCGTCGCCCGGTCCCAGGCGGTAATTCTCCGGCGTAGCCATGCTCAGGTTAGGCTGGAAAGTCAGTTGTTCAATGTTAAAGATATTCCGTCCGAACACATCGTTCTCGCTGGTAACCACCGTCGTCAGTTTGCGACGCTTCTTCATGGTCTTCTGCATGTCTTCCGACCACATGCTCTTGTCCACGTTCGTCAAACTTGTCTCCAGGAATTCCGACGCATCCTCTTCCGTACCGTTTGAAGTGGTTTTCCGAGCCCGTGAACCTGAGCCCAGCAGCGAGCTGTCTTCCCCCGTCAGAGAACCGCTGCCCGATGTCGACGCGCCCGTCGAACCCGAATACATGGACTTCAATCGCAGCAACTGCTCCTGAGTGGCCCCCTTGGCCAGCAGCTCCATCGCAATGGTTTGCTGGTCCTTGCCCTGTTGAAGCGCCTGTTGCACATATTCTATCACCTGGTTGTCGGTCATTCCGCTCTGGGCATACGCAACGGATCCCCCCAGCAGGAACAGACACAATGCCAATCTTACAAACTGTCTTCTCATTCTGTCTTTCATTTTAGTTTTAAGGACAAAGATACATTATTGAAAACGAATCACCAAGCTCTTAGCCCCGGAATCTCCATTCCAAGCAGAAAAAACCGGTGTAAAAATTCTGCTTCCCTGCTTTAAAACATAAAAATAGTTAATTCAATGCAGATTTTCTCCCCAATTACATGTTTCATAACATAAAATCATTACCTTTGCATCGTGTTTTTCATGGTATTAGATTTAAGGTTAATGAAGATTGGGAGTCTGGGAAGATTCCCTTTTTTTATGTCTATTTTTTATGTATTTTTTTAGACAAAAGAACAGAAGAACATATTGAGTTAAAAGGTAATAGTTAAAAAGTAAAAGCGGAAAGTAATCACAAAAAAAACGGAAGAGTCACCCCTCCCGTTCTTCATTATTCATTCTTCATTATTCACTCTTCATTCTTCATTATTTTTCATTCTTCATTCTTAATTCTTCATTATTTTTCATTCTTCATTATTCAACGCACTCACATCAACATCAGGAATGATAACGTCTGCAAGTTTGTCGTTTACAAGAAATCCCATGTATAGTGGAATGGTAAGAATATCTCCACCACGGCCTACGTTATATTGCCCTAACTTGATTGCATTCTTAACATGATACACGTCCTTATTTTTAAGAACCGTTGTTATGCTTTTTGCTTTACCAGACTTTGCCTTAATTTCAAGGAGAACACATTCGCCTTTGAACCTTACCAGAAAGTCCAGTTCAAGCCCGCTGTCCTTATGAAATTACACTTTTTCCAGCGAATAAACCAACATTCGACACATTTTTTCAAACGAATAACATTCATTACAGCACATTTTTTCAAACGAGTTATACAGATATCGAGCTTCTTTAGACAGAAAAAGGTATATAGTTAAAAGGTAAGAGTTAAAAAGTAAAAGCGGTGAGTAATCACAAAAAAAACGGAAGAGTCACCCCTCCCGTTCTTCACTATATTAATTCTTCATTATTCATTATTCATTCTTCATTCTTCATTATTTTTCATTCTATGACAAGAATAAGCTGTCATGCTTACCTGCTTCCACGTCTGACAAAATTTGCTTTACACAAACAACCAGTTCAGGAAGGTACTTTTTGATTATACCAAATATCTGAATGGGGTCTACATTCCCATATTCATGCGAAATAATATTTCGACATCCGAATACGCCTCGCCAATAGACTTGCGGATAATGCGCAAACAACAGAGACGATGTACGATCATCTATCTTCTTAGCCGTTTCACCTACTACCTGTATCAGCATACATGCTGCATCAAATTTTTCCATTCTGTCCGGCGATGTAAGAAAATCCTGTGCACACGTAATCGACTGATTTCTGTTTATCACGAGAGTAGCTTTTTCCAGAATCAGCTCCAATAAATCAACCAAGATTTCTTTAGATATAGATCGCATCTTTAAGGATATTCTTTTTTAACGTTGGACGAAGTGACTCTCTAAAGTTCACTAAATCAATAGAAGAATGGAGCAAAACTTCAAGTTCTTCTTTAATCTGCTCCATCACAAAGAAGTCAGGCTCCTGCAGACAGATAAAAACATCCACATCACTTTTTTCATCTTGCTGCTGGCGCGCATAGGAGCCAAACAACCCCATGAACTTTATTTTATATTTCGAAGCCGATTGTGCTTTGAATATTTTCAGTCTGTCGATGATGTCTGTTGTACTAACCATAGCTTGCAGAGATGAAGTTTACACAAAGAAACATAAAAACTTTCATCTTTCCAACTTAATCGCATAAGTTTTTCAAACGATACGCCTCACAGAAACATGTTGTTTCTTTAGACAAAAGAAGATATTGAGTTAAAAGGTAAAAGTTAAAAAGTAAAAGCGGCGAGCGTATTGCATTTTCACTTTTCATTCTTCATTTTTCATTCTTAATTATTCATTCTTAATTATTCTCCATTCTTCACTATCAAAACGTACTGATGTATTCCGGCGCCTGATAAACAGTAATATCGTCAACTGGAAATTTCGCTTTGTTTTTCGCCTTTGCCTCCGCCATGAACCGATTACATTCATCACTTGTAAAAATCCCCTTATTCATTGCAATAGTCAGCACATCCAGCGTTCCAATATATTCAATACCATTCTCATCACAATAAGGAGCCACATCCCGAAAGTTACTGCTTGCGATAACCTCCTGTCCAAAACGCGCCATCGACATACAGGCCCGTTCTCCGTCCCCCAGCATCGGATTCTCTTTTTTAAGCCGGAAAAACTCTCGCCGGACATTTTCATTGGCATAAGGAAAAGCAATCTTGCATACCTTGCAGCGCTCCATCCACTTGTCCACCTTCCGTTTCCTGTCCGGCTCCGTAGGATGATAGCTGGCCTCCTTGTACACATTCTCTACAATCATCACGGCATGAGGCTGCAGAATTTCCGTCAGCCTGTCTATATAACCGGTAGCCATGAAATGAGAGATGACATCGGCATCTACCAATATTACTTTATTCCTCCCCATACACCTCTTGAGAAACATTAATTTCCATATCCATCAGCAACGAGTAATACTTCGCCTGAGAAATACGCCCCTTATCATATAATTCACGAGCTTTCAAGTTATAATCTCCCACCAGTTCCGTCTGATAAGTAGGATAATACAACTGCGTATTATAACCGTATTCGATTGCCGAAGCAACCACATTTTTCTGGTAAAGGTCAAACGTTTTCTTGGTAATCCATTTCAAGTCCTTTAGCCGGGTAAGAAGTGCCGCCCTTGAGCAAAGAAAATTCTGCTCCACCTTCAGAAGAGTAGCTAAGGTTATTTTGTCAACCTGCTGTTCCTCGGCAGGAACCAGTTCCTTCAACCCCATTTCCGGAAGCAGAAGGTAGGCTGCAAACACATCGGCATTATACTCTTCCTCCTCTTTTTTATTAAACAGCCCCGCATTGTTCTGCGACACCTTAAAATCTTTCTGATACAACAAGTGATACAACTCATGACAGGCGGTAAAACGCTGCTTGGCATAAGACAAAGCCGTATTTATCAACATGAAATACTTATCAGAAGAAGATTCGTTTCCCTTTATCCGGATTGCCATGCCCGAAAAATTATCATCCAGCTTCTTAAACCACGTAAGCACGTGCTTTTCTTTCAATATCTGATGAATGCGCACAGGGTCCTTTGTAGTCACATGCATCTCCTCCCGCAACCTGGTTGCAAGACATTCCAGTTCAACTTTACTTCTCAAGCTCATTGCACATCTGAATATAATTTCTGACTATTTTCTGAAATTGAGAAATCTGACCAAGATTTCCAATATTTCCCGTCTTACGATACGCACAGGCCACAGATGTCTGAAAAAGCTGTTCATTTTCCTCCATCAGATCGTATTCATCCACGTTATACAGAGTGGCCAGTTTCTCCATTGCCTCCAAAGGAACTACAGTCTCCCCTTTTTCATATTTCACGTATGCCGGCTGACTGATACCTAAATAATCACTGATTTCCTGCTGGGTATAGTTCAAATGCTCACGAAAAGCCTTGATATTTTTCCCGATTACCTGATCAAGTCCCATATTTTATCAATTAAATGATTCGTTTGCAAAGATACTCATTTTTAAGTTATAAAAACAGAAAATACAAATAAAATCAACCCGATTTATAACTTTTATTTATAGAACCAAAAGCAAAGGATGAAGAATGAGAATATTCCTTTTGTTTTTAGAAAAAAAGGTATTGAGTTAAAAGGTAAAAGTTAAAAAGTAAAAGCGGAAGCAATCATAACAAAAAAAACGGAAGAGTCACCCCTCCCGTCCTTCACTATATTAATTCTTCATTATTCACTCTTCATTCTTCATTATTCATTCTTAATTCTTCATTATTCATTCTTCATTATTCTCCATTCTTCATTCTTCATTCTTCATTCTTCATTATTCACTCTTCATTTTCCGGTTAATCACATGGTCAAACCAGAGGTTCAGCAGCGTCCATACCACCACGTCAATCACGAACACCAGCGTGTTGTTCATATAAAGAATCGCCACGATGGTAAACGCACAGAAGCAGGCCGACATCAGCTGAATCGTTACCAGCGCCCTCCGCGGTGAGAAACCCATGGCCAGGAACTTGTGGTGGATGTGCGTCTTGTCGGGCATGAACAGCGCCCGCTTGTTACGCGCACGCCGCAGCACCACGCGAATCACATCCAGACACGGCACCATCAGCACACTGAACGATACCAGCACCGGACTCGTCTTCATCGTGAGCAGCATATCCGGCTCATACATACAGTACTTGATGACAAAGAAGCTCAGAATATACCCCAGCGTCAAGCTGCCGGTATCCCCCATGAAAATCTTCCTTCCCAAATCCGCACTGCCGAACACGTTGTACGAAAAGAACGGGATAATCACCCCCACCGTCACGAAAGCCAGCATGGCATAGCTCCACATGTGGAAATGCACGAACAGCACCCCGAACACCAGCAGTGCCACCATACTCAGCCCCGACGCCAGTCCGTCGATACCGTCAATCAGGTTGATGGCATTGGTGATGAACACCACCAGCAGCATGGTCAGCGGAATACCTACCTCTGCAGGAATCAGGTAAATGCCAAAGAGACCATAGAAATTGTTGATATACAAACCCGACAGCGGAAACATCGCCGCCGAGATAATCTGCACCAGGAACTTCTTCCGGTAGCGCACCCCAATCAAGTCGTCGGCAATGCCCACGATATACAGCAGGGTCAGTCCTCCCGTCAGGAAAAGGAACTCGCACACCAGGTCCGTTGTCGAAGTATCCGCAGGTCCGTGACCCGTCATCAGCCGCACGGCCGTAAACACGCACAAGGAAAAAAGAATCACCGGGAAAAAGGTCACTCCCCCGAGGCGAGGTATCGGACGTTTGTGTACTTTCCGTTCATCAGGCACGTCAAACAAGCGTTTGCGCAATGAAATAATCAGAATATTCGGGATAATGATTCTCCCCAGTATCACTGCCGATACAAATGCAGAAATAATAATATACAGATTCGCCATGTCCGTTTGGATTTTGAATAGTGCAAAGGTAGGATTTTATTTCGAATCCTGAAAACTTTTCAGGCGCCGGACACCTTCTTTTTACGATTTAGAAAACTTTTGTTCCGCTACAGCTCCTTTTTCACGTCAAAACAGGGGCAGGCCTTGGTCCATTCCTCCGGTTCCACCGTCCCGTCGCCGTCCAGATCCGGGCTCAGGTCGCGATGCCCCACCACCTGCGTGATGGCCGGGAAATCCGATTTCAGCACCCTCACCAGAATCCGGAGCGAACGCTTCTGCAGTTCCGTACGTGTATCCGCCGGCCGTCCCTGCGCATCCAGTCCCCCTTCATACGCAATGCCGATACTGTGCTCGTTATACCCCTTGGCATGCGCTCCGGCCCGTTCCACCGGTCGCATTGTACAAATTTCACCATCCGTGCGGACAAAATAGTGATATCCGCAACACTTGAACCCCCGTTTCCGGTGCATCTTCGTCAGTTCGGCAGGCGAGAGCGGGCGGTCCGCTCTCGTTGCCGTACAGTGAATCACAATCATGTCAATTTTTCTCATCACAATCCGGTTTTCTTCCGGTCAGGAGACAGAGAATACACTTCAGCACCCTGACCACAATCCATTTTACTTTCGTCATCTTCTCACGCCTTAGTTCCGATTACACCCCAGCACCGTCGTCCTCTTCTTCTTTCTTATACTTCACCGGCACCCGTTCGAAAGCCAGGTTGTTGATAGCCTCCTGCATCACCGTACCCGGGCGGAACAGCACGCGCACCTTTTCAATCATGCTGTCGGTATACGTATCTTCCGTAGCGGCTCCTTCCCCGCTCAGGCTCAGCTGCAGCGAACCCAGTTCACCCAGGCGTACGATTTCGCCGCCCTGCAAGCCTTCCGACACGATGTCTTCCAGTCCCGTCAATACCGCCATCACGTCGGCACGGGTCACGGTACACATCTGGTGAATACGTTCCGCTATCTCACGGATACCCATCTCGCCGCGAGCCTGCGACTGTGCATAATACTTCACTTCACCGCTTTCACGATCGGCCGGGTTCACACGCCCTACAACCGAATAAGTCACTGTTTTCTTCATAGGTCTTTCAAATTAAAAATTAATAATAAAATGAAGAACCAATGAATGAAGAATTAAGAATTAAGAATGATGAATCTTAAATCTTGAATGATGAATTAAGAATTAAGAATGATGAATGATGAATCCAGGAAACGCGCGCATTCTTCATTATTCACTCTTCATTCTTCATTATCCATTGTTCTTCATTATTCACTCTTCATTCTTCATTATTTGATTGTTCTTCATTATCCACTCTTCATTTACAAAGGCAAAGTTACACTCCCCGTTTCCGCCCATGTAGACATTTGAGGACATACGAAGACTTACGAAGACATTCGAGGAAATTTGAAGACTTTTGAAGACATTAGAAAAAGGAAACGCCGCCGCTTACGGCTCTCCAAGGAACCTCACAATCAGTTCCACCTCCGATTTCAGGAAAAACTTGCGGTTTTTCTGGTAGCCCGACCGCTCGAGCTCCCTTTCCAGTTCCGCACACTGCTTGATCCATCGCCCCAGCCCCTGCAGGGCACCTTTTTTACCTGCCTGCGGAAAATACAAGCCTGCCAACTCACTTTTCCGGTAAGCCTTCAGGCAGAAACCCTCCCGTTCCTCCCCGGAAACAGCTCCCGGTCCCGTTTTCAATTGCATGTAGTTCATTGTTCCGTTTTATTTTAGTTACCTATAAATTTACACAATTCCGGTCGGATACACAAGTTTTTCCACCCGTTTTTTCCGGTATTTTCCCTTCTTCGGAACATAAAAAGCCACATGAAAATCAGAGCGTTATCACCAGCCGGCGACCGGGCGATGAAGACTACTCTTCAGCCGGCGCCTCGGTGAATCGTCCCATGGCACGACGGTTGCGGTTCACCTCTTCGATGGTGTACATCACCACCCGATACCCCCTCTTTCCCGCCACGCGAACCTGCTCGAATCCCGCCTTCCGCAAGGCAAGCCCCACCTTGACGGCACTGAGGGGATTCTTCATGCCCCCGTTGATGTGCTGCAAAATCTCGCCCACCGTCAGGAACATACATTCCTCGCCGGGCATCGGCACGCGGAAGAAAGCCAGCAGCAAGTCCGTTTCCAGGCTGGCCGTCTCAAACCGCTCGTTGCGTGCGTTCACCTGCGCGATTTCCTCCTCGTCGAACCAGTAGCGGAATCCCTCCTTCCACAGCCTCAGGGCCTGCCCGTACACCCCCGCATAGTCCACGGGATGCGTGTAAGGGTCGTCAATGTGCACCACCGTGAAGGGCAGCCAGCGCCGGCTTCCCGTGGGGTCGTTCAGAAACTCCGGCTGGTTGGTCGTGCCGCAGAAACTCGCGATGTGCGGACGGTTCTCCTTGTAATGTCCGTACGCCCTCCGCTCGTTCACCGCCGGCATAGTCACCATCGCCTTGAGCTGGTTGATGTCGCCCAGACGCAGCTCGTCAATCTCCTCCAGACAAATCAGCGCAAATTCCGACAGCGCCAGGTTATCATCCTTCGTCAGCCGTCCGCTGTTGGAGCGCACGCAGAAATACCGCTGCAGTTCAGGCGGCAGCAGCCGTGCCAGCCAGGTCGTCTTGTAGCAACCCTGCCGCCCCACCAGCACCAGAATCTGGTGGTTCGTCACCTCCTTCACCATCAGCGACACCACCACAGCCACCAGCCACTTGCGGAAACAATCATCAAACAGTTTCGCGTCACCCTCCACGTGCACCGTAGCCGCCAGCCGTCCGATGTGGTCGGTCACCCCGTCCCATGGAGGCAGCGAGCGGAAATACTCCGTAAAAGGGTTGAACTCCGGCACAAACTCCGACTCCAGCACCGAGCGCACATCGCACAGGCGTACCGTGTGCCCCTCCTTGGTCATGCGGCTCCACAGCGAGTTCACCAGGCGGTCGGTCAGCTCCACAAACTCCTCGGCCTCGGGATGCCGCATCTACTCCTTCCCGGTAATCACGTTCTTCCGGAACTCCGCCTGCGTGGCGAGAAACTGCTCAATCTCCTGGGGCGTGGCCAGTTGGGAACGTCCTTCCCCCTTCTTCTCCCTCTTCGCACGAAACAGTTCCGCCTCCCGCCGTCCGTGCGCCTCCGTATCGGCATAGCACGAGCGGAAAATAGCCGCCACGTCGCCGTCGTATTCCGGGAAACGTCCGTCCGCCCAGCCGATGGCCTGCTCCAGCGGCAGCCCGAACTCGTTCATCAGATACCCCATGCGCATGATGTACTCGTTGTGATGATGCGGGGCATACACCACGCCCTGCTCGTCCAGCTCCCTGCGGATACGGGCCACCACACGCTCCACCCGACCCCTGCGCGGCTCATCCGCCTTCTTCATGCGCGAAAGGTCGAAGCGGAAAGGTTCCGCCCCGTCGTGGTAATGCACCTGCGCGTCATGCGCCAGTCCGCTCAGTCGCGTGGCATTCTTGCAGGCAGGGTCGAAACTGCACCCCGTCAGTTGTCCATAATACTCGTTCACCCTGCGGAATACCCGGCTGTAACATGCCACCCGGTCGGTATCGGGCGTCTCTCCATCCAGACAGTAGCGGCACACTACCCTCACCCCCTGCCCGCTGATGGTGGTATAGGCCAGCACGGTATGCGGGTCGACACACACCTTTTCGAACACTTCCTCCGCCCGTCCTTCGGGCAGATGGTCAAAGTCCACCATCGAGAGGCCCGTCCAGCCGCTGATGTCGGCTTTCCGTTTCCCGTTCTCAAAACGCACCGCCACGGCAAAGCAGGGACAGGCCGCCTTTTCCCGGCCGGCAGCCGCCTTCTGCCCCTGCGAGCGATAGTAACGGTATTTTTCGGTGTGGTCGGCCAACACCTTGTCCTCCCGAATCAGACGGACCACTTCATCAAGACTCACCGCCACGGGCATCGTGTCGGCATAACCCTTAAAAATACTTAGCATCATTTTGTTCATTTTCTCGTGCTTTATTTAATGATTTATTAAATTTGCAATCCTTTTAGTTTTAATTTTTGCGTTTCCTTTTCAAAACAGCGAAACGAATGTAACACAAGTTTACAGAAAGTACAAACCCATATTGCACACATGTGTGCAATATTTTAACCAATAATTTACTATAATTTTATTTTTTAAACAAAAATGCGTATGAAACAAGCGAAATTGATTGAACTGGGACAGATGCTGGAAGCGTGGCGCCACCAGGTGCTGTCGCACGGCCGTACCCTCACCGTACAAGAGTTGTGCCGACTGGCGCCGATGAGCGCACACACGTTTCAAAAAGTTAAAAAGGGCTCCTGACGGATCTGACATTCCTCGGCCGCATCCTCGCCGTATACCACCGCCTGCTTGCCGCCAATCCGCAGAAGCAGGACGAGCTGCTCCGCGACTTTTTCCGTTCACTCACCACTGATTTAGAGCGAATTAAATCAAGCCAAGGCATCCAACCCCCTCGCACAAAAGACACAGAACGGTAGTGAAGAACCTGCCTTCCCCGGGCCACCGCTTGACGGGTTGTCGGGGTTGGCACCGGTTTTGCAAACTCTCTATATACAGGTGTGGAAAAATATAAGCGTTGTATTTTTCCACACCCCGCGTAT
>ENA-ORSI01000385-ORSI01000385.1-human-gut-metagenome-genome-assembly--contig:-NODE-385-length-47645-cov-18.299790_pt1 | contig 47645 bp, 59 predicted proteins | sample MGYA00242187_ERZ509154 | MGnify/ENA primary metagenome ERZ509154 (study PRJEB26280, sample SAMEA2338627) | human gut metagenome | biome: human gut; feature: human-associated habitat; material: faeces...
AGCTACAACCAAACCTCAAAGTGTAAAAGGTGCATTTCTTCGAATGCTTACAATCTTTACTTCTCTCGCAAAGATGAAGTGAAGGAGTATTTAAACAGAAAACTTCAAAAGTTCAAAGGAGAAATGGTGGAGTGCTACGTTTATCAATTCTACAAGGGTAAACCACGTGAAATACCAGTGTGCTTTGAAGTGAAGTAACTGTAATGTACAAGAACATTATAGATCATTTCTGTTGTAAATTGTAGGTGGCCGTATGACCACCTACTTTGTTTTTTCATGCAATATACCTACATTTGTTGCCATGAAAAAGAACATCGAAATACATCTGGTAGATCTGTCCACTACCCTACCTTTGCCATATGCTGACGAGGGTATCCGTGCTGGATTCCCGAGCCCGGCACAAGACTATATGGAGCAGGCCATCGATCTGAACAAGGAACTGATAAAACACCCGTCCAGTACGTTCTATGGTCGTGTGGTCGGTGATAGCATGAAAGACGAAGGCATCGAAGAAGGCGGAACTATTTGTTAGTTTTAATTTTTTGAATTTCCGGATTCTGTTTGTTTTGTAATGAGTCAACAATAGAAGATTTCCTTGCTTGGCCAGTCTTATCAATAACAGATTGAGAACTTTTAGATAGAGTACAAGCCAATATAACATATATGAATATTAATATTATTCCAACCACAAATCGCCCTGTTTTTAAATATCGACGCCAATCAATTCTCTGTATTAGCAAGGGGGAAATAAATAGATATAATGAAGCAAAAAGTGATAATAACACTCCTAATCCAATAGTATTTGCGATTAACTGATATAAATTCAGGTTAGAATTGTTTATGAATATATTTACAATTCCAAAAAGGAATGTAATTGAGGCTGTGAAAATAGCAATTAAATCATACGCCTTCTTATCTGAAGTCTTAATATCATTTTTAATCTGAGTAATCTCTTTCCTTTCCATTGATAAATCGCATCGGAATCTTAAGTACTCCTTTGTCCTATCGAATTGCTCCAGCTGTTTTTCTAATGTATTATAATCAATATACCTTGCATATGCTGAAGGTACAAATAGTGTGATTGACTCATCTTTTACACTATATACAGATTCTTCAAATGGCAATTGGAAAGGAAAGAATTGATGTGAACGGCTCCATTCGTAAGATTTTCTGTATAATTCAATTATACGGTCAAGTTCATCCAACTTGTCATCTATTAACCTATTATCAAAGTCTTCATTATCAATGTGAAGTTCAACACACTTGATAATAGCTTCTATTGCTTTTTCATAAGGATGAAAATTTTGTACTTCTGTTCTTGTTTGTATATTTTCTATGTGGCGAAGTTCTTCTTTTATTTGTTTTAAGCTTGGATTGCATTTTTGTGTATAAAATGAAAAACGACAGTTGTACAAATAATTCAAAATGGAGTTTAGTGAAAACTTGTTGTACTCTTCTATCGGATTAACTGGACTTGTAAACTCTCTCAGATTTCGTTTTATTTGATAGATCTCTGAAAACTTTTTAAGAACAAAATCCATCTTATTAACATCAGACTTATCAGAAAGATTTTGTTTATAATACTTCATCAATAAAACAAATGATTTAAATTTCGGATTAAGACCTTTGATGTCATTTAAAAGTTCATTTGCTTTTTCTTCTGAGTCACATTCTTCTGTAATAAATCCATCGTAATATCCTATTTCTAAAACTTTTGGATCTATACACACTGAACTTGATTCGGTATTGATGTAAAATGGAGTTTCTTTTATATTATATATTATGAAATTGCATTTGTGAAGTAGTACCGCTAAAACCAATCTTCTTTCAGAACTTCCTTCAGAAATGCATTCCATTAACCTGTCTCTACATATAAGTAGTCTATGAAATTCATCTTCACCAATAGGGAATCGATAATCAAACAAACATAATGGAATTGTTATTTCTGGAAAGAGTTTAAGAATTCTGTCTTTCGGTTGAATATTTTTAAATTTGTAGAAGTCGTATCTACTTTGGCTTTCCTCAGTAACGAACTTGTTTCTTGAGATTTTTACAAAAAAAATGTAGTGTTGTAATGCATTATAGATTGAAATATTCAAATCTCTGTAACGTGAGAGTATTTTGTCTGCTTTTACATTACCGGTTCCTGAAAGTGATGGAGGGGCATATTCTACAGTTGTTTGCGTTAGAAAATTATTTAAAATATCAAGAAAACCTGGGACATTAATATATTCTCCACTAATAATAGACTTGCTCAGTAATACAAAACACGTTTCAAAGAAGCTATCAATTTGATTATTTTTGTTAAATAAAACAGATTCTTCTTCACTACCATTGGGAAGCCAAGATTCAGGAAAGTTTTCTATAAATTTATTATAGCATTGCTCTAATATAGAACTCATCTTATTCTATTTATTCAAAATATTTATTCCTATCATTTCTAATTGACTCTTTAGTCATCTTATAACTTGACATATCCATCAATCTAGCAAATGCGATAGACTGTTTCCAACTCTCCCATTTATGCGTAATTTCTACCAAAGAAAAAGCATTTAATGTTATAAGACGTCTATTTCTTTCTTTTAATTCATCAACAGCATCCTTAATATGAATATAATCGTCAATTGTGTAAGGCAAATGATTATTTACCTTTCTGAGAATAGATCTTTCTGTTACGATATACGATGGTAATATATTATTCTGAATGGCATTATATATATCACTTTCTACTGGTCCATAAGGCAATGCATAGAAATTATTAAAAGTATCCAATAAATCCCTACTTCCTTGTTTTTTGGGAGCTGCAGTTAAAAACAAAAGCTTAAGTACTGATAACTTTGAACGGTTCTTAAAAATCATAGTTCCTTTACTCTCTTCATTACACCATTCTTCAAAGAGAGACAACATATAATCAAAGGCATATATCTTATCCATAATAACCGTAAAAAAGCAATATAATAATACAGACTGTTATCTTCTATTTTTCTTGCAAAGAAAACAAATATTCTCTCTCGTCCTATCTTTTGTTAACACTCTTAAGCAAATAGTAACATAGTTGGGCGGGAAGCTCATAGTGATAATCACCACATGAACAAAATCCAACTGATTCCTACACCAACATACCATCCATCCGGTACGCCATATCCAGCTTGAAGTCCCAATCCCCATCGTTTGGATGTAGGTTTCAATGTTATTGTCTGAGTCTTCCTAAATACTTCCATTAGATCCAATTCAGGTTTGTAGCCACTGATTACGGCATGATACTCTTCTGTACGGTATTCCTTTTTCTCTATTGGTATTGTGAAAGGAATAGTATCTATTAAACCACTATCCACTAATAATGGAATGTATATGGTGTCCCAGTGGTCGAAACGAACCAATATAGATCTTGGTACCGTATCACGAACCGTATCAATCTGTGTCACGGTGTCAGGTACAAGGTCAGTATCCTGCTTTTCTTTTGGATGATACCATGAGAATAGCAAGGCCACTGACAAAAGAACAACTAATATCCAAGGCAACCATTTCATATCTCTATTTATTGCTTACTTACAACATTACTTTCAACCTTACAATTTATGCTTGCAACACTATTCGCTAATGTTGCAAGCACAATTCTACCTTTTTCGTGAAGTCACGAAAATGATCATGATGCTATCTGTCGGCCACATCATACGCCTAAGTATTCGCATATACCTTGTACATGCAATTCGACAATTGCCTTCTTCCCTTCTTCCGACAACAAGTAGTCCACATCCTCCTTGTTGTCTTGGAAAAGATTCTCCGTCAACACAGCCGGGCACTTCGTGTACTTCAGTATGTAGAGATGGCCTTCCTTGTCCGGGTCTCCGTCCGTCTCGTCATTTCGGATCTTGAATCCGGCCCGACCGGCTGCCTCATACAGGCAGGTAGCCAGCTTGTCGGCTTTTGTCTTCCCTACGCTTGTCCACGCTTCCCATCCTCGGGCGCTCATCCACTCCGCTCCACTTCCTGCAGCATTGCAGTGGATGGAAATCAAAATAGCTTCACTTGCCTTGTATTCATTCACTCGCTTGCATCGTTCAGCCAGCGGCACATCTACTTCTTCTCGCACAATGCGTTCGGTATCGAGGCCACGTTTGCGGAGTTCATTCACAAGGCGTTCTGCAATCTCACGGGTGTAGGCGTATTCCAGCAGTCTGCCGTCAGGAGAACGCTTCCCGGCGGTATTACTACCGTGACCATTATCAATTAGGATTTTCATAATTCAGAATTTAATTATACATTTGCGACGATATAGCCGCCTAAATTATTTTAGATGGGTATGCTTCCAAGCTAAGGGGCTGTCCGCAGGGATAGTCCCTTTTCATTTCGTCTCATCCTTCGTCACCTCCTCGATAATCTCACCGGCCGTATTATATTTCTTCTTTATATATCCAACAAGAAGCCTCTTGATGCTTACCTTGTTTTTGATACCATGGATGACGCAGATATGCTCCATAATACTATCGAACTCAAACACGATGGCCAGCCCAAGACCGCACATGGCCGAAACGGTATAGCTGCATATACCAACCGGTTGCAGGATAGCGATGCCAAGCATAAAGCCGAGTACCAGGTACGAATTGTACTCGATAAACTTGCACATCGTCCGCCGCCCAGCCCGGCTGAACCGGAAATCTTCACCTCGCTTCACCACGCTGTCTATTATTCCAAGAACGAAATCTGCCACAATCATTACGATAATAAAAGCCAGCATCCAGCGAAGTTCGAAAACTACTTCTTTGATTTCTCCGATGAAGGAGTAAGCCCCGGCAACTGCCAGTTGCGGGGCTATGGTGTGAAGTAGCTTCTCCATTACTCCTTCTTAACTTTACCACCGAACAACTTGGCCAGCCATTCCGAAGTAACTACTGACACTATTCCAGTCGATGCCAAAGCCACGAACAGTGCATCGATGACCACGATCCAGATACTTGCATCCGACGGAGGAAAGCCGAGATTCATCCACCAGGAGAAAAAGGTCACAACTACGCCAACGACTGCTGTCACCCACATGCTAACCCAACGGTTCATAGGGTTCTGCAGCTTTCCTGCAATGAAGCCAACAATAGCGGGAACCACAACCGTGGCCAACCCGACAAAACTCTTAAATCCGTCGAGGAATTCCGGCAATACCGTTTCAGATCCATCGGCTGCAAATACACTCGCTACGCACGTCATCAGTGCGAAAACACAAAAAAGTAATCTTCTCATAACATAAAAATTAATGGTTAAACATATGCTACAAAGATAGTCTGTCGTACTTCGTAGATAAAAGGACACACCAGCATTCGACTGACATCGCTTGTCAGTGCAAATTATTTCGTTCTGATACTGAACGTCCACACCATTGTAGTAGCAACAGCAAAATCCTGCCATTTCTTTTTTCAAAGTAATAAATAATCATATCTTTGCCCGTAACCAAACTTAAAGCATAATTATGAATAAAGTAATTGTACCCACAGACAGAGTTGAAGAGGAATTTACCCAATATCTTGATCTCGGAGACAACGAAAGAATTATCTTTTCCGGCAAATTCGGAAGTGGAAAGACAACATTCCTTAACAGCTATTTTGACGCAAGATATGAGAAATACCTGACCATCAAACTATACCCCGTACACTATTCCGTGTCCCTTAACGAAGACATATTCGAGTTTATCAAATTCGACATCATTTTCCAACTGCTTGCCCAAAACATCATTCAAGAAGGAGCAAAGTTCAGCAACGGCGAATTGGCAATGAAGTTCATTGCCAAAAGGCTCTATCCATCTTTGGCCAAGTTCATTAGATTCATACCTGTCATAGGAAAAGATATTTCGGGCATATTAGAGACAATCAAAGAGATAATTAAAGAAGCGGAAGAATTCAAGAAGAAGGAAAATAAAAACGAATACACAGAGGCAACTGCATTCTTGAATGCAATAGAGGAACAGATTGGAAGCCCGTATGAAAGGAACCGAATCACTGAACTTATTAATAATTTTCTGGATTACGCAAAAAAGCAAAGGAAGAAAACTGTCTTGCTGATTGACGATTTCGACCGGATAGACCCAGAACACACCTTCCGGTTGCTGAATGTCTTTGCGTCCCAATGTGACAATGATTTCAATGGGGGTAAGAAATTCCTCTTCGACCATATCGTTATTGTCTGCGACATAGACAATATCCGCAACATCTACCATCACAAGTATGGTATGAATACCGACTTTACAGGATACATAGACAAATTCTACAGCAAGCAGATTTTCAATTTCGACATCCGCTCTGAATTCGTAGACAGACTATTGAAGTTTCTAAGCCCTTTAATCAATAAGTATAACAAAGATTCCAATTATAGTTTTGAAACAACCTTCATCAAAATAATCTGCCTAGAATTGATTAAACTTGGAGAAATTAACCTGCGTCATGCACATAATATCGGCATAATAAGACCCTTGTCGAACTCTTACACCATTAACGATGTGACGATTTCTCCCTCCATGTCCGGCATAATGCTTCTCAATATACTTGCAGCCTTGTTTGATGAACAGGGACTCAATACCCTCATTGAGAAATACAATGCTTTAAATATAATGTACGTCACAAGTGGTGATTACATGAACCTGGCCAATTCACTTTTGGAAGTCTGTATCAAGGACTCCCCCAATAAAGATTCTAAGAGGGGCGAATATGTCATTCAAGACTATAAATACACTTATTCAATGGATGCAGGTGATAATGTCTGGATTGAAAAAGTTTCCATGTTAACCGGTAATGAAGTCCAGTCATTCCCACTCTGGCAAATCATGAAATGTGCCAATGACGTAAGAAGGCGTTATATGGCCACTGGTGTTGTGCGGTAAGGTTTCGGATAAAAAGAGTCTGTCACGGTTAATGTAACAGACTCTTTCAGTGGCGGAATATTACGTGATATTTCAATCAAACTCCGTGTTTAGCCCAGCGGATTCTCTCTACCAGCAAGACAAAGATGACAGTTCCCAACAGCAGCCGCTTGGGAGCTGTCGCCATTGTAGAAGTAGAGAATGGGGGTGAGCATGGCCGTAGGAATTTATAATTATTCTAATACCGTTATTCTCGCATATCCATTACCTGAATGTCCAGTCTCATTTCCTCCTGAAGGAGAAACAAACGATGTAGAACCATCCTTTGTACTTCCACTTTCAAGTTGCAAACCTGTATAACCGCTTGGCCGATATCCCGCATTGGCTGCTGTATTGACAAAACCAGAGCCACCTCCTGAAAAGTTTATATAAGATGTGCTTGTATCAGACTGTCCTGTACCACCACCGTACCAGCCACCTCCACCAGCACCTGCATCATAGCGGTAGTTAGTAGTAGTTTGGTTAGCACCAAGGCCGAAATCTCCTCCTGAACCAGCTGAGTTTTGCGTGCCTGGGTACTGCCCACGACCACTTGTTCCGCCACCTTGTTGGGATTCGTTTGATTGACTTGAAGATGGTGTTATTTGTGTTTCTTCTTTTGTTTGTTCTTCATACTCATCAACATACAAATTATCAAAATGTGAAGAATCTGATAATTCAATAGTTGTTCTAATTTCACTTCTTACTATTGAATCAGAACTTCCAATTTCCATCATTGCAGTTTTTGTTATGTATAACACATTTCCTGCTGATACACTGTTTTTGTATGTTACAATATTAGTACCTGACAAACTGCTTGCGCTTCCTGATAATTTATATTTCTTACCATATTTAATTATAGAATTAAGATTACCCAACAAATGAACATAATACGAACCTGAACTTGAAAAGTTTAATGATGTTACTAAATCTGATACTTTATATTGATTAATAAGTACATCTTCTGTTGTAACAGTTGTTTCAATTTTTCTTGTATATCTTGCAGATGCTCCAGAACCACCACCAGCAACTATAAATCTACTTAATAATGATGCAGAACTTCTATTAGTTCTACCTGAAGAATAGTTTATAGTAGAAGTAACAAGACACATATCAGTTGAACCTCCTCCCGGACGTGGATATGAACATCCTTCTAACTCACTTGTATTATAATCTGAAAATCTAACAGAAGCACCACCACCATTCCAACCACCGTTAGCGGTACCGCTTGTGCTCGATGTTGAGGAAGATGTACCCTGACCACCGACGAACACATAGATAGTTGTAGGTTCTGTAAGAGTCAGAACTCCCTCAGAATATCCTCCCTTGCTACCGGTAGCTGTATATGATCCTGTGACATTTCCTCCTTGAGCACCCCAACATTGTAACTTGTAACGTCCTTTCGGAAGAGTGATTTCCTGCACTGACCCCGTATAAGCAAAATCAAAGACAGTTCCAACCGGATAAGTTTTCCCCTTAAGAATTATCGTTTTTTCCGATCTTGCATTGCCGCATATAGCCCTAATCCGAATAGTCTTGTCTTCAAAACTATCGTTCTCGGATATAAGCTGAAAACTTATTGGATTTGTTCCAGCTTTTCCAGACTGCGGTGTGATGGCTAACCAATCAATGTTCATACTACTTCCTCAACATACCAGTCAGAGTTTGCTGTCAGGTTGTTGTTTTTAATCTGATTCAGATCATCGTTCGTGAACGTAATCGTGTCGTTCTCCCACGAAATTGCATATGCCTCTCCAGCAACTTGTTTTGCAGAAAGTGTTCCTACCACACTGCCTGTAATGTTCGACTTGAATTTGATCGATACTTCTCTTGCTTCTGCTCCTACAGCTTGCGCTGCTGCTGTAATGTTCAAATCTTCTGTTGTAGCAGTACCTGACTGGCGGGATAACGTCAACCAGCTTGTTTCGACATCTCCCTGAACCTCGATAGAATAAGATACGTTAGATGTGATCGACACAGTCTGTGTGCCACCTTCTTTAGTAAAATCTTCAAGCGAATTTGGTGTGATAGTGAACGAAACATCTGCATCCGAAGATGACTGTATGATGTTGTGTGTACCAGCACTTTGCCAAGCGCTGCCATCCCAGTATTCTACAAGAACTGGGATAGTCTCCGAGCTACTCGTATTGTTTGCTGCAAATTGTAGTTTAATTGCCACTGTTCCTTCCGCTTGCTTGCCAAACCCGGCAGAGAATGTGCCAACATTTTGTGAAACAGTGTATCCCGTATTAGTTACAAGCGTGATAGCTTTTCCCGATGAGGAAACACGAAACTTCTCAGCATTACTCTTTCCGTTCAGTGTCGCTGTCGTTATATTATACGCTACTTCTGTCTGCGAAGTGTTCAATGTCAGATAGGGCGTCATACCTTGCACTTCCAGAGTCTCGATGGCTTCTGATTGTGAACCTGGTGCTGATATGCTTGCACGCACCATCTTCTGATACTTGTTTCTACCGGTATGCTTCTCGGTCAATTTATGTCCGATAGGCGTTTTCCCTGCTGTCCCGCTCTGTTGCGAAATCTCAAACTTACCAATTTTAATACTTCCCATAATTTTATTTATAAAAGTTCTTCAATATTTACTTCTTCTAATTTCCAATCCTGAGTCGATAGCAGGCTATTGTACTTTACCACTCCAACTTCGTTATTAAGCCAAAACAGATACTCATCAGACCACAATATCTTATCCAGAGAGTTTACTGTGCATACGAGACCACAAGTAACACGCATTCCACCTATACGAGTTGCCTGAATAGATATACCACTCCCGACACGGTTTGCGTTTATGTGCAACCCATCTCTGATTCTCTTAGCTGTGACATTCAAGCATCCCATAGTTCCATTATCTTGTTATGGTCACATTTGTTTCAACAGTATCGATCTCCTTGCGAAGTCCATCCTCAAAATCAGCGTCGGGTATGTAGGCAGTAACCCTACACATGATTTTCCCAACTCCTAATTGAGTGGAGTCAAAACAAGCAATATAGTTATCGTCATCGACTTTTACCATTTCTTCCTTATTAATTGTAATTTTTCGATTTGTGTAAATAAAAAAGTCACAGGAGAAATCTATGTCACTCATTCTATAACCATCCAGTCTATCGAGGTGGACGTTTATTTTCAATTCAGTTCCAATGCTACTCATACTAAAAATTGAATACTATTGAATAAATTCCAGCCTTTAACATTGTATTATAACTATCTTTCATTCCAATATATATGCCATTATTCGAAACAGATATTACAGGATTGAATTCTGAATAAGATACGGTTGAACAGTATTTAATAGTTGGTGAAACTTTTTTTGTAAGAGCATTAGTTATTACTGTTGTAATACTTGTTCCTTCTTCATATCCTTCTGGTAACAATGCAACATTCTCAGTTAGGTCTTCTGTTAACTCAAATTCTAAAAAACACTTGTAATCATTAACTGTTGAAAAACCATTATTTGTTACTTTTAATCTACATTTAAATGAAGCAAATTTAGCTTGGTTCGTTTCGGATAAATCAGAGAATGATCCTCCACTATAAGTCTTGAACACCATATTAAACACCCAATCAAGTCCATAATTAAAATACAGTTTTGTATTTGTACTTAATTTTAACGGGAAATCTGTATCATTTCTTAACTGATTGTTTATGAAACATCCTTTATTCAATTTACCTTTAACAGCATATAAGTAGGTTGGAGATTCAGGATTATATACAGTGTTCGGCTTATACACAACTGTATTTCCGTATATCATTAAAATGTTATTCTCACCAAGATTATATACGAATGTTTCCTTTGTCTCAAATTTATTTTCTGAGATAATAACTATATTATCTGTTTTATCAACATTTTCAACACGAACAATTCTTGAAGTCCTTGTAGAATAATGATTAGTACGACATTCATTGCCACTTACAATAGTCTTATATCCACAACTTATTACATCATAATACCATCCATTAAAATGATTCCCAACTACTTGTTCAAGTTCTCCTCTACATTGTATTGCTAATGGATAATTTCCATTGATAATATTGTTTTTATATATATTTTTAAACGAAGTTGAATGACCACCGCACGCTGATCCTGTAGCAAAATTACCTGTAAATATACTATTCTGAACTACATTATATCTACTTTCTATACTACCCGAGAAATCCACACCTCTTCTATTATTATCAAAATGGCAATCATTTATAATAATCCTTGTTGATGAATTAGTTTGTAATCCATACGAAGTAGTAGTGTTTGTGTAATAAGCATCATTTATAATAGTATTGTTAACAATTCCTCCTACACATGAATTTATGCTTAAAAGTGAAGGAGAACCTATTTTATCTTTAGATTTTATTACACAATTATCAATTTCTATATTTTTCCCATACGATATAGTAATTGTTCCAGCAATACTTCCACTGTGTTTAGTCAATATAAAGGTGCAATTTTCAAATTTTATCTTTATATAATTATGCACTGAAAATGTAGAATATACTGTATTTCCATTATAAGTTGCACTTTCGTTAAATCTTTCAATAAAATCCTTAGTTTTAATAGTTGTACCTGAATTATTGATAATTTCAGATACAAGTCCTTTATATAAAGTAGGTACACCACTATCATCCGGTCTCCAATCAAATGCAACCTTTGTCGATGTCTTAATTGATATTATTTTACCATTATAGTTTTCTGATATAGATTCTACTAATGTTATAATATTTGCAAGATCAGATGAAGAGGCTCCAGTAGATGAACATCTTTTATCACTTATAATAGAAGATGCCTTAAAACTGATATTGGGACATTCAAGTACAAGATTTCTCCATATATGATTAATATCTGTAGTTGTTATCTCTGAATCACAGATATATTTCATATTACAAAAATCAACTTCACAATCTGGCAGATTATATATATCATTTGCCGTTATTTCCCCATCACTTCCAAGAGACCATACAGCTTTATAACTATTAATATTATAAGTTCCAGTTAATTTAATATTATAAAATATTTGATATAAAGGAGCGTATATTTTCGTATAATTACCTTTAATTGTTCCATTTGTAAATGAACCTCCTTCAAACTGTAGTACACATCCTTCGGGTAATGTAATCTCCGCACCATTCAAGTCGTAATCGTACTGAATAATATATCTCGTTTTTGCGCGGTTAATCATTTCTTGCGTCAAAACATTCTTAGAATCTGATTCACTTTTTCTAAGGTAAACACGCCCCAACCCGCTGAACCCGGCAGCATTGTATTCCTTGTCTGCCAGCTTCAAAACTTTTTTTCCATTTTCGTTTGTTTCTTCTTTCAGATCTTCATCATCCGGATTATTAATTATGTCACCGTAGTGGTTATTCTCTGTTACATTCGTTTCTGTAACGTTCATCCCATATCCACCACCGGTTTCACCAGTAGCAGACCATACGCCTTCTGTCGAACAACGGTATATTGCTCCAGGTATAGTATCACCGACGATGGCCCAATCTCCAACTGAAGGGTTTGGTTTTTCTTGCTGGAGAACTTCGAGCGATGGGTACAGTTTGCTGTTATAGGCCGCATACTTCAACTTGTCAATCTCAGAACCAACATGTGCGAAGTTCGTATTAATTGATTCTGTAGCTTTACCCCAGTTGCTTTTATTTTGAATTGTATTCAGTTCCATATTATTCCGGTAACATTGTATTAAGTATTTCCTTTGCGGTATCGTTCAGCGAGAACACGCTCCAGATTGTTTCATTATTATAAGTTGTACCTACAAGCAAGAAGGCAGAACCTCCCGATCCTGATGCGGTAAATTCAGTTCCTCTATCCAAGTAGTTTCCGTTGATGGCAATTTTGACATTATCATTCTCACCCTTAAACCGATAGGTTACCAGTAATCTTGTAACCAACGGAACGATCATTTTTATTTCTCTACATCTACCTTCTTGCAATTCTGGTAGTAGCCCTAAGTTGGAGAAATAAACACATGCGCCGTCACACGTCTCCTCATCTTCGTTGGTAGTTATCCCAAGCTGTAACGTCTTAGCCTCGATGTCTCCGAGGAATCTTCCACCGATGGCATATACATATCCGCGTATAATGACATCGTTAAAAATTGACCTACCTCCATGCGTGATCACTGCCTTGGCCATGTGCAACAACTCTTCTTCGGTTGGCTGGTATGATGGATTATCCTTATACTTCATGACAGTATATATGGCTTTCTCCATGTCACCACCCGATGCAAAGGCTACATCATCGTCATCGTTATATATACCAGAAAGGATTGCTGTCACTTTCTGTAGTACACCGTCCTTGTAATTACCAAGTTGGATTACATTAGCAAGTATCAATCCTCCAAGAATGTCTACACTCCCGTTCTTGATTGCATCAGCCAGATACTTTAACGTCTGAAACTCTGACATGCTTTTGTCGTTGTCCTGGGGTGATTGACTCCAGTCTGTAGCTATCGTTCCTCTCTCTAACTGAAGGTCACAAACGGTTGCGGTGCCACTGACAAGAAATACACCTGTGCCTGTGAAGGTGAATCGATGCGTATATCGGACGTATTCGGACGTAAGAGGTTGAGCAACGTTATAGTCACCGCACGACACAGCCAGTTCTTCGCCTTTTGCCTTATAACTGATAACATACGTTTCATCTGGAATTAAGTTTATTGATTGCGACAGACTGCCAATTACAGCAGATCTTCCTGATGCAGCCTCTGCATCTTCCTGTACGGTGGCCACTCCGGACCAGTGAAGCAGTGCCTTGCTGTACAGTTCGCTTCCTTCCTCCAGCATGGTATCAGCTTCCAGCTCTTCGGTCTCGTAATTTCCAGTGAATCCGGAGTTCAACAGGAGGTTAACCCCACCCACCTTAACGGCGAACTCTGCCGCTTTCTGCACCTCCTCTGGCAGGTCCTTAATATTTCCTGCTCCAGTGCTTCCGTTCTCGATATGTAGCACACCTTTCACTTCCACACCGTTCTCCTGATCGTACTTCATATACGTACTCCCATCCTTAGCCCCCACATAAGTATCACCGTAAGTCACAGACTTGAAACGCCCGCTAACAGGGTCGTAATAATCCATCTTCACAGCCTTGTCCACAAGGTTGTAGGAATCGATGCCTTGATAATACTTTATCGAAGGGCTATCCGTACCGAACGCCGAAATGATGATTGCCGACTGACGTGTCTTGTCTGTCCGATGGCCGAGGCCTACCAGTTCGTCGCCAGCCAGCGGGATGGTCGAACCTGTGTCGCAGTCGGTTTTGCTCAGATCCACGTAATCATCTCCGACTTCGGTCACCAGCCGCCAGTAGTATGCCTGGTTGATGAGGTTAAACGTCTGCCGGCGAGCCTGTGTGCCGACGGTAAACTGGTTCTGCAAGGTACGATCTCCGTCCGTCCGCTCGAAGTAGCATCGGTATGCAGTGTCAGTCTCTTCTACTTTGGAAATCGTCATTCCAGATGGAGAAACGATTAGCATACCGCCCACGTGCTTGGCCTCCTGTATGATTAGTTCGATGAATAGAGCAACCTTGCGGATAGTCAAATAGTCGAACTCAGCGTGTGAGCAGCCATCATCGTCTATCTGTACAGCTCCACCTGTACCGAGAAGGCCAGATACGAATTGGCCAAATTCAATACCTGACAGGAACTTGACAATATACTCAGTCTCGTCTTCTTTGTCTTTACGTATAAAGTATTTTGCGAGTTCATCAATATTAGCCTTTCCTATCAACTCCAATATTCCTACAAGCGTACGGCCTACCCTCTCTGCCGTATTTTCGCCAGCAGACGAAGCATTACGCACTTGCAAAGCTAATTTCTTTAATATGTCAATGCTATCTGCCATCAGTCTCCAATTATTCGAAATACAGTTCTGTTAGCTTTCAAACCTCCCTCACCTTTGTATAAAGGGTATTCGTTCTTATGAGATTTAAGATATAGCACGCACTCTTTCATATAGCTGTCTGCAATGGAAAAAGCATCGTTGTACGCCATCACTCTCTCTTTCGAATCCGATCTGGAAGAATATTCGTCCTCCTTATTCACAAATCCGTATCGTGTCACATTCCCGTCTCCATTCTTTACCAGCCGGGCATAAGAATAATAAGCAAGTGCTGTTTTTAAACCTGTCATCACATGCTTACCACCCTTATCTTCGTACACTCCACCATTTATAAGAAGGTCATATTTATTCGGATTTTCTTGTATATCGATAAAAAGAGCATCACCAAGAGCCGGTTTGATGTCTATATCCTCACTTTCACGTATATAGATCTCTATTTTTTCTTGTTCAATGTGCATTGACATACCACGAGCAAGTAAAGAAACTTCATCAAATGTTATTAGATACTGCCGCATTTCTCACATATTTCAAAGGTTGTACACTATAGTCATTAGAAGAATTTGCAACCTCATACCAATGCTCAAATATCTTCATAAATGAGCGTTCAATCATCCGCTGCTGTCTGCTAACAATAGAATTATAATACTCAAACGCATCTTCCAAAATATCACCTGAAAATCCAAGTTTTCCAACACGTATGCAATACCACGGTTCCTGCCCAAATGCAGAATAAATACGTTCTACGACACTAGCATCTGTTACCGTAAATTCTTTATCATAGTTTTTTGAGCTCAAGTCAACAAATTCCGGCTTATCTTCATCCGAATTAAGAGTTACCTCAAGTAATTTTCCAGCATTCGTATCTCCCTGCAACTGCTTTATGGTATCAGAAAATCCAATATCTTCATTTTCATAATCCGGAATAGGTTTCCCTTCTTCATCGAAATTCACAGAGCTACCCTTTTTAGTGACAATCATACCACTTGGCATGAAATTACATCGTACATTCCGGTATTTGACGTTGGCCAGACCCTCGTCTGTACTCATTTCCGTAGCTACACGATCCGCACGAGATATAGGATAGACTAAATTTCCTGCTCCGCTAACCCACAACACCTGCCCTTTGTAGTTTTCAATGCCTCCTGCCGAACGGATCTGTTCATATACGACATTTTTCCGAGGATTGAACACGTCTATATAGTCAGTATGCTTTTTGTCTATTTTGATGGTCTTACCATCTCGAATTTTTCTACCAGTCCAGTCGGGATGGATTGCTATTTTACCAACATATCCATTCTCATCTTCTTCTTGAAGCCGACAATTTTCAAAAGGTATATGCTGTATCTCAACAATCTCACCGAATATGTTATAATTGACATGCAAGGCAAATCCGTCATACTTTGCAACGTCCTTACATACTAAAGTATGAATATCATCTGCTGTATCACCTCTCCGATTTACGGTATATTCGGAAAATGAAACATCACGGAACCCGTTACCTTCAATAAAATCAGCATACCGCTCGACACATTCGCTCCCCGTAGAACTCGCAGAAATGATATTATTCAATATCTGCGGGTAAAGATTGTCCTCACCGTAGCTCTGTATCCCCAATGTACTGATATATCCAGTTTCAAGCCTGTTAGTGCTTTTTTTCTTCAGGTCACTTACTTTCATGGTCCCGTGATGTTAATTAGTTACTCTTCTGCTTCCTCGGAGTTATCGATCTTGTCGGTATCCACTGTCGGTTCTTTAGCAGACTCTACTTCAATTCTAGCCTTAGCTTCCTTAATGTGTGCATCAAGGACTTTAGCCGTCACCTTCTTTCCACCAAGCTGATATGTCTTGAAGGCTTCTTTGACGGTTTTGTCAGTAGCATCTTCTACTTTCAAGGCTTCCATCAGCTCTGCAACCAGCTTATCATTAATATCAGATGACGGTGCCACTCGTTCCTTCACCCTTTCTTCCCAGTCGTTTGGATACACAGAGAACATATTGATGTTCTCAGGATGTTTAGCCAAATACTTCTCAGCGACCTCGTCAGTGAGATTGGCATTCGTATAGAACGATGAATTTCCAAACTCCGGCTGGAGAAGGATTCCGTTTTTAAGCGCATAATTTGATTTTTCTTTCATTTTTCCGTTACGTTTTAGATATAAATAAATCTCGATAGCTGCATCACGATAGCAGTCGCCACAGGATGTCTTATGGAAAGTCTTTCCAAGTGCTTCATAATAGCAGTGTTCTATTTCAGACCTTTCCGAAGAAGAGAGGGAAGCCTTGCTTCCCAACTCTTGCATTCTTTTTACCACTTCTTGTACATCCATCATTCACCAGGCGTCGTTACCAAGGTCTCCAAAGCCTGTTTGGTAGTATCATAGTCGGTCTTGAAATAGAACAAAGCTGACTTCGGGCACTTTGTCTCTTCCAAATTAACCAGCCAACCACCTTCAGTATCTTCGCTATACTTATCGTTTTCAAGCGTTGTTGCAGTCAGCCCTTGATAATAACCGTACACTTGGAATGCTGCATTCCCCGGATTCGATTCCTTCTGCAGGGCTTTGTACTTGTTCTCCAAAATAACCACGTAACTACCATTAGCCAGACCATCGATAATGTCCGAACAAACTTCAGGTCCATGGTCTAAAACCACAATCTGCAACGCATTCGTGAACGTATTGCGATAGGTACCGGTAGCCAACGAAGTTTTGGAACCAGTATAAGGCGTTTTGCCAGGTACAACAACCTTGTATCCTTTTTTCCCGGATTTCATCGCTAAGGTTTCGATGACATTCTTCTGAGTTGCATTGAAAGTAGTCAAAGCAAAATCAACCTCATCCCGGTTCATAATGACGCCTTCTTGCTCATAGCCAGGAACTACAGGATCATCGCACGACGGTGCGATGTCCTTTTTCAACATTTCGTCACATACTCCCATGTTTACCTCCTTTTTTAGTAAGCCACCTGTACAAGATTGTCTTCTGCAATCACAGAGCCGAGCTTACCTTCCGAATAGATGTAATTATTTTTATCCTTCTTCTCAAACCAGATTCTCAAGTCTGAGATAGCTTCCGTACCCTCACAACCATACAAAAGGTTATCAGGAGAGCACAACACAGCTCTATGAGGGAGATTAAGTTTAGAAGTGTCGTTTTGATAGGCTTGGATGAAGCGGTCCCAAATAGAGCACTTGACAACCGGCACACCATCATATTCTCCGACCTCCAGTCCGTCAAATACTGTCTGCCAAGGCATGATTACCTTATACTTGTCCCTGATGTCACGTGACAGAGCGTCACACAAAGATTTCGTAGCAAAGATTGCATGACCATCATGCTGGAAAATTCTGCTATCTGCATTCTCCAGCATTTCATCAAAGATGGAAGTAGCAACACCGCTCTCTTTCAACTTTGACTTCTGCAAGGCGTATGATGCCTCGGAGTTCGCAGCAATCGTTGTATGCTGTCCCTCATTCTCTGTACAGATAGCAAACAGACGTTTGAAAAAACCATCGCAAGTATCGAACAACTTGGTGTCCAAACCGTCCGTAATCTGTCCACTGCTGGAGATATTCTTTGCATCCTTGTCACCGAACCATACAAAACGCCAAATCATCTTCATCATAGCATTGGAAAGCTTGGGCTCAACAATACCACTCATATATTGTGAAGAGGTAAGGTCTGCAATATCTGTACCTTTCTTCAGGCAATACTGCGCAATGGTATTCTCCAGATCAGTATAACACAGAGACAAAGGGATTTCCCATGAACCAAGTTCCCATTCTTTTTCAGCAGCAGCTATCTTGGCACTTTTGTAAGTAGGATTACATCCTCCACCAGACTGGCCAACGTCTTCCATTTCTCCGACGAATCCAACCTTTTTCCCATTAGTCACGTTCGGGACAAACGTCATAAAACGTGCAAGATCCTCATTTTGGAAAACGGTCAATTCCATCAACTCTCTCAGGTCCTGTACGGCCTGATTGCTCGGCGTCAATTTTTCAAAATCCAACTTAGGCATATTCTATTCCTCCTTTCTAAAATCACTTCATACCACGTTTCTCTTTCTCCTCACGCAGCTTACGCTTGATTTCGTCTTCTTCACCACCATCGCCATCTTGTTTACCAAAGGTTCTTACAGTCTGCGCACGACCAGCAACCTTATAAGTGGAGCAGTTCTTTGCCAACCAATCCACACCTCCTGCCATCTTGATAGCATTCAGTATCTTGTTGTCTTCAACTGTGCGAGCGTTCGATTTAAGACTTGCTACCTCAGTCTCAAGTTCCTCGATACGGTCCTTAAGAGCCTGTACCTCCTCATCAGTAGATTCTTCTTCATCTTCTCTGATTTCCGTAATGACACCGTCTGTTACAACAATCGTCTTACCATCCGGCATCACATGTTCTCCGTCAGGTGAAGCTGCATCACCAACCTGTGGCTCACCTTCTTCACGTTCAACAGTCAACACATCACCTCCAGCCGTTGTCAACTCAAGTGCAACAGCAGGCACATCTTCAATTTTTGCATAGCCCAATTTGGCCAGCAAACGGCCAAGCAACGACTTGCTGACCGTCACTTCATCTTCTTTTTTTGCCATACTTCTTTTATTATTGATTACTACTTTTGCCGACTTCGGCATGATTACCTCACTCACAAAACCAAGTTGCTTAGCTGTCGCTCCACCAAACCAATTCGCCTTCTTCATCTGAGCATCAAGAGCATCCCGATCTACTCCACACCGTTCCACATACAAGGAAAGCATCCTGTTCCTTTCTGTTTCGAGACCAGATTTAATCTCGTCCAATGTATCAATGTCAAGAGCACCATCTATACCCGGACAATACGGGTCATGAATACAAATCTTTGCATGCTGATACATTTTTCTTCGTTCAAGTGGAGCAGCAAGAAGGATTATTGTCGCCATAGAACCACATCTTCCGACTACGGTCGCAGATATTTCTTTCCCAGTAGCACGAATGGCGTCATAAATGGCATATCCTTCGTCTACATCTCCTCCACACGAATGAAACTCAATGTCGATATGATTATCATCTGGGTCTACCCAACTGATGAACTGTTGCACATCACTGAATGACATACCATCTGCACCAGTCAGATACCAATGTTTCATCTTATCGTCATCGGCCACAATGTCTTTGTTGATAAATAATTTAGCCATATCTCATAAATGTTTGAAACAAAGGTAATGAACGAGATATGGCTATAAGAATTTTATAAAAGAATAGCACTGACACGCCTTGTCAGTGTTTTTTCTAATGAAATAGAGTATAAGCAAAGTCTGCAATTAGAACTCAACATGGACTTGCACCGAGTAACTAATGCTCATACGATCATATAAAAAAGGGAGCTATTGATCAGCCCCCTTAAAATTGATATCGTTCGAAAACTTGTCGATTATACGATACACATTCCTGTCTGACGTTCCATATTCATCAGACAGATATTGAACAATATATGTTTTTTTATGACCTTCTTTAGACAACCTGACATACTCCTGATACATAGCCAGATATTTTATATCACCTATATCAAGAGATGCATCCTTCATTATTTGTAGGACATTCCTATTTAGCATCAACAATTCATATCCATTCATACGTCACCCAAACTTTCTACATACTTAACTCTATTTGCAACTGAAGTAAACTCTTCAACTGAGACCACTGGAGCTGGTGCCATCATAACCCCCTTTGCTACAGCCCTCGCCAACATATCTTCTCCCAACGCTTGATTGCTAGACTCCGTAACATTAATTGGTACTCCTCCACCAATTTGATTAAACGAAGATAGCAACGGTGCAAACATTGAAGTGGCAGCAGCAGTCAGTACACTCTCCCCATTACTGAGCATGGCAGGCACACTATCCGACGTTCCTGATCCAGGGCCTACGACGTTACCTCCATTTGCAAATTTAGCACTTTTTACTGTATTTACCGCGGTTGCAATGTTAGAAAGTACTGTTGCCACTGTAGTTGCTATAGCAGCAAGATTAGCAGGGAACGGAACACTCATGGCTTGAGCAGTACCGGCTGCAATTGCCTTACCTGTGTTTATAGCTATTTCTGCTAAAGCTAGGGTTTTGCTAAGCATGGCAAATGCTTTATTATCTTCCCCAAGAGCATCGAACACACTTGATAGCCCTCCTGCTATTGACGCAGCCGCTTCATACTTAGCCTGTTCTATTTCTATCTCTTTGTTCGCCAATTCCTGTTTTGCAGCTAAGTATTCATTCTGCATCTCAATCTTTCGAAGATTAAATGCTTCCGCGCTCTCTCCTTCCAACTGATGTATGGCATCCAATTCAGATTGTTTCTGTTCAAGCTTGATACGAAGTAGTTCATGTTCATTCCCATACGCCTGTGCTATTTCAGTCTCAAACCGAACACGGATAGCTTCTTTCTGTTTCTGCAAAATTTCTGCATCATGCTGGGCAGAAAGGTCATCAATCCGTTTATTATACTTTTCTACGATGGCCAGTTTCATCTGCTCTGTCAGCTCTTTCTGATTTAGTTCTGAATCACGAGCCGCTACGAGCTGCTGTACCCTCAACTGATACTCTTGCTCGCTTCCTTCTTTAACGGACTCAAGCTGCAGAGATATTAGTTTTTGTCTATTCTCTAGTTCTTTTTCAAGCTCTTCATCTGATAGTCTCTGCAATTCCATGCTCTTCTGTTTTTCAAGAGCGGATATCTGTTGATTGATTGCTACACGAGATTTTGAAGTTAAATCCGTTTCTGTATTCAATCGTGAACGCAGATCTTCAATCTGTCTATCATATTGCAGCTTAATTTCTTGACTCTGTTTTTCTCTACCATCCTTAACCAACTTGAGCAATTCATCCTCCGCCTTGCGTATCTCTTCAAGTTCTTTCTTCTTTGCTTCAAGAGTTTCCGCATCAAGCAATCCACTTGCAGACGTTTTAGCTGTTTTTTGTGGATTATAAGAGGATATTTGATTGATCGTTTCCTTCAATGCTTCTACGGATGCCATCTGGTTTGTGTAATCGTTCCATGATGATGCTATATCGTTGTTAATATCATTGTTTGAACGATCCAGCCCGACACCCTGTCTCCAGAAAGATGCTTCTTGAAGTTCTTTATTGTACTTTTCGTTAATTAAATATGTTTCTTGTAAATATGCCTCTTCTTGCTGCAAAGATAACTGTAATACTTGTAGCCGTTCTTCCCTTGCTTTTTTAAGTGCCTCTTCTTCTGATATACCTTGCTTAACATATCGTGATTTAATATCTTCTATTTTCTGATATTCACTAGCTATATTCTCAGATGCCACACTCCTACCAAGTTCTTTAGCTGCATTCGTTTCCCGATCTGCTATATCCTCAACACTTTCAAATAATGTTCTAACATCACGTATAAGAGTTGACAATACATCATTAACGAAAGATTTCACTTTCGATGTCATTTTTTCAAATGACCCTCCTGTCGCATCGAAAAGAAGTGATATTTCCTTGGTAAGTTCTGTTTGCGAAGCTATCATATCCTCCTCAGCTTTCCCTAGTTCACCGGTTTTCTTCTTGACAGCATCCAAATCAGTAGATATATTCTTCAATGTTCGAATATAATTTAATCCAGCGTCTTCACCTTGTCCTCCAAATATATCCGCAATAGCAGTTCCAACTTTCTGTGATGTTCCAGGGAGCTCATTCAATCTCGCAGATACCTCTTGCATGATCTGGAATGTAGTTTTATAGCCAGATTGAAGTTCTTGTTGAACCCTCTTAGATGATATGCCAATCCCATCAAGAGCATCTGCAGTAGTTGTATTCATCTCACGCAATCTGATATTTGCTTCTTTAATTGTGTCTATACCCTTATCTGAGAATATACCCATTTGGGTTGTCTGTGCTATAATAGCAATAAACTGATCTGCACTTATGCCCGCTTCTTTGAAGGATGAAGAATATTCCTTTAGAATATCAAGATAATCTCCACCAATATCAGCATTTGCAATGAAACCATCCCTGATAAGTTTCAACGCATTTGTGTTTTCAATGCCGAATTGTTTAGATAACGCATTGACTACTGTAAGCATATCTTTGAAATCCTTACCATAGTAATCAGCAAGTGCCTGTACCTCGCTTCTATACTCTTTCAGTTGATTCCCTGAATAATCGGTGAATTGTTTCGTCAACTTTGTAGCCTCCTTAATTCTTTGGTTATAGTCGTACCACCATTTAAAGGCGTAGCCTGCTCCAGCTATCCCGGCAATTCCAAGGAACACCTTATTCTTAAGCAATCCGGTAAGCGATGAAGTGAAAGATGATATTTCTGCCTTAGCATTAGACATGAATCCTTTAAAGCCATCCGAATTTTGTGATATGTTAATCAGAGAATTAGCAAAATCATTATTGATACCAACCGCTCTTTTGATAGACTCTTCATAATTCCCCACATTCCGATAAAACCTTTGCGTTTCCTCTTCAGCTCCTTTCAGCTCATCGGTTATTGAATTGATTTTATCTTGAAGTTCTGTTCCTTTAGCACTTTGCCGCTCTGCCCGGCTCAAAGAGTCATACTCCGCTGTCAGATTGGATAACTCTGCACGTAAGGCTTTGGCTGCCCCTTCTAACTCCGTTTGTTGTATTCTCTCATTCTTAATTTCCTTATTGAGTATTCTAATTGCATCCACATATTGCTGTCTTTCGGCTTTAGACTTAGCCATTTCTGCGTTATAACGTGTCATTGCTGCCTCCCGTTCCGAAGCAGATAAGTTTTCCTCTTTCAGCCGTTTTTTCAGTTCGTCAGAGAACTTCTTTTCTTCGTTCTTCAATTTATCAATCTCTGTCTGATATGCCGCAATTTTCCGAATAGCATCATCATATTTCACCTTTATCTCAAGGATTTTTTCAGTAGTATCTGCCATAATTATACCTCCAATTGTAATAGTTTACATTCACATATTCCTGTATTCTCAGCTTTTATAGATATGATCGCATAATATCTACCATATTGAGCCAAATAGACAGGAATCGTAACATCTAATTCTTTCAATTCAATATCGCTAATCTCAATCTTTTCATTAATGATAACAGGTTTTCTAATTATCTTTTGATAAGACTGATAATTCTCTGCTAATATCGTACCCCAGTCTAAACCTGTAAATACCCCTCTATTGCCATCATAACGTAATAGACGCTGCTCGACATTGTTATATTGAAGTCCCGTTTCATCATCATACGTATATAATGGAATATTAGCAATACCGCCAACCATATTTGTTGGTGAGAAAGGAATTTCTATTACCTCAGCTTCGTCAGCAATGGTACTATTCTCCACAATCAAATAACCATCATAGTTTCCACGTATCGAATCATCATCTTGCCATTTATATATGTTCTTTTGTGCAAACCCATCAAGCGTATATGAAATCTGCATTGGTTTATTATCCAAATATGAAGCAACTACACGTTTAGTCCAATCATATGCATTCTCCTTTGATATCAATTTATCAATAGTAATAAAGCGAAGCACATTCTTTTCAGTTGAAGAAGCAAATACTCCCATCAGTGATGATACTATTTTAATGAAATCAATCACTTTTACATCAGGCAAATTAGGAATAATCCAGAATCTACCATTTGCACTTTTATCCATTGCTTCATCCAAATATTCTTGCATCAAGATTTGCTCCTCAATATTCTTTATCTTTACATTTCCACTTATAGACACGACGTTATTGACATCTCCAATATTTTTAATACCAAACTTTATATATGGATATGACCATTCCGTAGAAAGCAAACTTGACTGTTCATCTGTGAAATCAAAAACTAATTTGTAAGTACCATTATTCATGTTCTCCATACTAAAAGGAGAAACCTCTAATACAGTACTTGAGTTCAGATTTGAACCAGTTCCATCAAAATTATAATTATACACTTCAAATAAAGCTGTAGAAGGCTCTGAGGAACTTCTTACCAATACTTCAAAATTGCCAGATATCTTCGGAACGGAATTCCGAATATATGAATGATATGCAGTCACTGTATTTGAGCCAACAATACCACCGACTTGAACCATATTCCCATAATATGATCTATCTGTTACATTTTTAAAATATAAACTAACATGTTCTGCATTATCTAAATACACTCCATTAATCTCTACAGTAATCGAACAATATTCTGAATACGCTTCACTGGGATTCCTGTTAACAATCGGAATGAACAGGTCACTTAAGATGTGTTCCTTTTCTGATGGCCAATCAAAAGCAACACCAAAATCTTCGCTTATATAGCCTAAGATTTTTTCTAATGAGACAGCAGGATGGTACCATACCTGACTTTCGTCAGACCGGAAACCATAATTTACATAAGGGAAGTTCCGATCATTCTCACCCCAATTTTTCCAAATAAGATATCTTGCTATTCCTGAATCGTTTACTTCAATTAGGTCATTCAAAGAATAATCCGCATCCACCAAATCTTGGAAAGCTGTTGAATTTCCCCATGTCATTGCCATTTCTATACTATCTGAAACAGATATAAGTACAACCTTAGCATCCGATATTATCTCTACACCATTTCGAAAATATCTACCCTGATGATATTTTCTCGAATAGTCAGTATTACATGCCGGCAAATCTGCATGTTCAATAATGCGTTGGTTCCGCACTGTCTTGGGTAGTTTGATGGTATAGCTATTGTTACTAACAATCTTGCTAAGGTCTGTGAACAGATTACTTTTGATGTTCAAAGTAATCTTGGTGTCTTCATCCAAATCAACTAATTCACCATCAATAAAAAGCATTTCGTCTCTCATAAGCTCTGTACTCTTGTTTCAGGTAAAACAATTTCAGCCACAAAATCTTGAAGGACAGCCCGGGTCTTGCTATAGGTACCTACAGAAATATTGACCGCCATCCAACGCTCCGTTCCGTTGCTATCCTTTCCTGCATACATATCAACTACTGGAGACAACGCCAATTGAAAAAGGAAGTCGTATGTATCGCTGTCAACCAACGGAGCACATACAGGCAACGTGTTCTCCTCTGTCTTGCGCTGTTTGCGTCCGCTACCACCGTGGTAACCATTCTTGTATGAATAGTCCTGCATGTTGTTGCGGATAAACTCACCGTCATTGCTGACAACGATTTGTGCATCACCACGTTTGAATAACCAGTAGCAGTAAAATCCATGTCGGTTGACCCAACGTAAATATATGCCATCCATACACTCATCCACCATCAACCTGACATTGGCAGCCATGTTCAGCATAGCCTGAAAAGTAAAATCGAACGTATTATCGAATACGCTTGCACCAGTACTAGTTCCAGGTAGGTTTAAAACAACCTCATTTTCGGCATCAATGCCATTCAGCATAAGATTATATACTCTGCGTTCCGATAATGCAATAGACGGCATTACATTACCGTCAGCGATCACACTCACCTCTCCACTACCAGCCGTGTACATTCCTACTGTGAAAGGTAGATTTTTGAACCATGTCAGCACCCTGTCTCCGTTATATCTTTCCCCCACTTTCATAGCTCCCCAGATAATGAATGTATCAAATTGGAAACTTTGTCCAATCTCAGAATCGGAGCTGTACATATCAACTTCAACAGAGAAAAGCCGGCCAAGCTGGCTGTCTTGCGCTGTAGTTTGTGAGTAGTCTATCTTTCCAAATTCCGTAACATCGAATGCCGACTGCATATAGAAGGAGATATCGAAGAAGCAAGCCGTTTTGAACATGGCCCTTTTCTCATTGTGTAATGTGCCAGTAAGTACATCCGTAACCGTTACCTCCACCCATGCCCATTCGTGCCCGTAGATGTTTATCACTACCGGATTAAAACAGAATCCTATAACATCCGGGTACTCAATAGTAGTGTCTTCAATGTTATGCGTCCTCATTGCTATTCAGATTTATGTGCGTCACGTCATCCTTGAAGATGGCAAACGCACGGTTCATGATTTTCTGTATCGTTTTCTCTACTTCTGGCGAATAGATGTCGACTCGCCCACCCTGCCTATGTAACTCGGTACCTTCCCGTGCTATTTTCCGGGCAACAAAGTAAGCGAACGATTTTGGGTTCTCAACCTGTATGCCTTTGTCCTTCGCCCACTGCTGGATTATCTGATAGAACCCTTTCGGAACCTTACCCGGCTTTCGTCCGGTTTCCAACACACCAAACGCCTGACGACCGAACAATATACCTTGGTTGTCTTTCACATCGACACGCAAACTGGAGATAGTCTTACCACTGGCCTTTTGTCCGGCACGTATATGGTTTTCAATGATACGTTGTCTCAGGCTTTCCAGCTCTTCGCCAAGAATACCCTTTATTTCAGCTCTCGGATCATTCATAGTCAGCACATAGGTACTCCTTGGACCTCTTTAAGTGACAGCTCGATGACAATACCCGTAACATTTACATTCAGTTTGTCATAGAACACAGAGTAAGGGACTTCATCCGATACGAATTCAAACATGCCACTCTTGTTCAACTCACGAATGAACTGCACCGCATATGCCTTGCAACGTTCGATGATTTCGTCATTCTCAACACCATCAAAATCGAATTTTGTTTTGTCGGCAAAGGCTATCATGCAGTTTGGTCTATCACTAAGTTGTGTCTTCCCAATAACAAATTTTCCCGATGCTGGCAATAAGTTGATGATGGCCGGAAGTTCCATCTTATCGAGCCGTACGTTAGCTGTAGCCCAATTCTCATACAGATAGGTGATACCAAGCTTCTCGGCGACCGAAGCTATTTTCCTCTCTACACTCAGCTTCATTTCTTTTTGCTCCTTTCTTGAATTACTTTTCTCAATCTACGTTCATATTTTATCTTTTCAGCATCCATCTCCATACACTTGTACACCCGAATCCATGGCACACGTTCTACCTCTTCATGATTGGTTATGCCCATTCGTAAAGCGAAATAGTCTAAAATGCCAAACATGCCAAAATTCAAATCACCTACCCCAGCCTGCCTTTCCTCGTCTGTCGGGGGAACAGAAGTGGACGTAAACAGCTTCGAAATACGTTCCACCTCTTTGGCCACCCATGCAGACAATGCAATCACGTCCACCGCAGATGTGGCAAGTACTTCCGTTTCACTCATACCGAACAAAACCCGGCAAACGACAAACAGACAATCCTTCACCTCACTCATACCTTGCAGTGACAAAAGCTCACCGATTGTCAGATCATTCAAGCTATCAGGAACCTTATGTTCTCCTACAAATTTGGGATGGGGCAATTTCTTCATACTGTCCACCACCTCGGCTGTATTGGTTGCAACCGACCCCAAAACCAAAAACTCTTTCACGTTCATATCAATTCTCCGTTAATCTGCCTTTCGGCCGTTGTACAATAGGTTTGATACGGAAGTACATTGCCATAATAAGCATATCAAGATAGTCCGGCGAATGACCCAGTATCTCTTTCATCTTCTCCTTGCTGATGATACCTTTCTTCCGCGTATCTGCGTCGATGTGTGCTTGCTTCAATACGCCCAGTTCATCTATGATGCGTTCCCTCTGTGCATCCGTACAAACAACACGCAATTTCCTGGCATTTATAAGTTCGGCCAGCTTGAAGGCACATTCGGACTTAAGGTTGTCATACTCGGGATTGATAGGCCGCGTTCCTCCGTGGAACTCTTTGATGCCATTCAGATAACTTTCCAAATAACTACCCAATCCGTCAGAGTCGGCTATCATCATGCTACGGGGTATGGAACACTCAATCATCATACGCTTAAGGTCTGTTTCGATGGACTTACCCGTGCTGTATTCCTGATCCAGCTTAATGTAGCACACATTTCCCTTCCAGTGGCCGGCGATGAAACGGTCACGGCCCTTCATCGCAAGGTCGACAGAACCGGACGAAGTGCCTGCAGGTTTGACAAACTCATTCGTGAACAGGTCACAAATAGCATCGTACTCACAAAGCGCAGTCGGGTCATTATCATACTCCCAGTTGCCAAAATAAAGTCGTTCCTTTGTTACCCTATCCTTCGTGTTACGCAGGCTCTCGATATAGTCCTCAGTAGCCCACGGATTATCTTGTACAAGTGCCTGGATAAAGGCGTACGGTTCTTTTAGCTTACCTTCTTTCCACGGCTTGTAGAAGTCACGGTACAACCAATTCTTCTTGGGATTGCATGTGATAAGTATCTTACCAGGTATATTGTACACATCGTTCATGTGCCGGCCGATACGAGTCTTCAAAACTTCAAATGCAAGGTAATGCACCTCTCCAGCTTCCTCAATCCATCCACCTGTATATTCTTTAGATCCCAACCGTTCATACATCGGATCCTTTACCGGATAATAGGTCAGGTCAATATAGACAATCTCGCTTCCATTGTCGAAAACTATACCGTCACTGATTGTCTTGTATGCGGTGAATCCGTGAGACTTAGCTACCTTGTTGAAAGTAACGGTTACAGACTCACGGCTATCCTTCAGATTGTTTCGGCCAACAAACCAGCGGGTGCCGGGAAGGTAATAGGCACATTGCATCAGCCATTCACAGCCGAGCCACGACTTTCCACCTCCTCCGGCGCCACCGTACAACAAAAATTTAGTCACGTCATCACGAAGATAGTTGTACGCTAACCGCTGCTTTATGTTGACCTTGTTACTCATCCTTTAATTTATCAGCCTCAGGTGTATATGGAAGGAAATCGAATCCTCTGAACGATTTACCTTGCGTAGTATGGTCTAATTCTTGTTTATCGGCCAGGCCAAGCTTACGTGCAATGATGTTCGCATTGAAAGCTCCGACACAGGCTCCTTCGAACTGCTGGGTCTCGATTGTCTCCTCCACGCGTGCGATGACCTCAAGAAAGCCTTTATCATTTTTTACCTTACAATCCTCACGGAAGGAGCGCCACCATTGCGATGACGCACCCACGTAGATACAGAATCCGGTAAGGGAATAAGGGCGAGATGTTGGTGTCACTTCCTGCTGTACCTGCTGCTTGTTCTCCGTAACGACATTCTTACCTTTTTTCACCTTAGCCGGCACGGTTCTCTGAATAGCTTTTCTTGTTGTCCACGGGTTCTCGTCGCACCACTGGAAATACTCGCATGCCGCTTCCCACAATAAATCCGGCGTAGAAAAGAGTTTGTCTCTTCCATGCTTGCTTCTCAACATCCAAAACTTATTTCCTAACGGTGCTGCCATATCACTTCTTCATTCTGATAATTTTCCCGCAATGTGGGCACTCCATTTCGATATACTCCGTTGCCTCTTGAGAAAGACTCTCTTCAATTTTCTTTTCTTTCTCTTTGAATGCTTCCGCTTCTTGTCTGGACACTTCCTCCTTGAACTCTTGCCGAGTCTCTTCTTCTGTCGGCTGATCGTAATCTGTGGATGGAGTAAAGTTCACGTCAAAACCTAGGAGCTGGTCTATTGGCTCAAAGAAGAAATCCTGCATGTCCATCGGTACATTCATGGTCCTCAGCTCACGGATAAGCTTTTCCTCATCCCACGTAGCAAACTCAGATGTCTTGTTGTCCGCAATACGATACTGACGGGCCTTCTCCTCATCCAAATCTGCAACGATACAAGGAACCTCCTTATATCCGAGGTTCATGAGCGCATAATAGCGTGTATGGCCACAAATAATCTCCAGGTTCTTATCTACGACAATAGGCTGGTTGAATCCGAACTTCTTTATCGATTCTTCAACAGGCTTGATGGCCTTGCTGTTATTTCTCGCATTGTTCCAATACGGGATGATTTTCTCTATTGCTATATTCTGTACTTCCATAATTAAAACTCTGATGAATCTATATGATGAATAATCTTATCTATCGCCTTGCTGTACTCGTAGTTCTTGAACATCTTAGCAAAGCCGGTGATATGTTTCAATTTCACGAGTTCAAGTGGCTCCATTCCCAACTTCTTGCAGATGACAGCATCCGACTCACCGTTCTTTATCATGTTGTAGATGATGTTAGTCATACCGTCAACCGAATGCTTTCCTCTGGCCCGGTTATGACGAACGGTAGATGCCATGCGGTCATTGATATCCTTGTCAATTACTACAATCGGAAGACGCCCGCAATTACGCTGGGCGATATCCTTGTACATGCGTGCTATCAGGTTGCGATGAAAACCGTCCACGATAATGTACCTCTTCTCCTCTTCACTCCAGATCGTAACGATTGGTTGAGTATAGCCATCTTCACGAATAGAAGTGTAAAGCAGCTGCATCTCCTGCTTCGCTACCGCATTCGGATTGTAATTGTTTGCCTTCACCATATCCATTGGTACCCAAAGAACACGGTCAACGGGGTTCGCCTTCTCCGGTGATATGGAGTAAAGGAACTCCTTCAAATCATTCATGAAGCCAATCTTATCACTTGCGGCCTCGTATGTTTCCTTGATTAATCTTTGCAATCTTTCCATACTTGTACTTTGATTTATGAACCAAAATTCTGTTGTTCAGCTTCGTCTGCTCGAAGTCCTCTGTAATGATACCACGGGCAAATGCACGGTAGATATCAATGCGGTCAACCTCCGACCACGAAGCGACCTTCTCAATAACCAATTTCAGGTTGTTGGTGAATATCACCTTGTTCTTGTCCTCAGCGATAATGTTATCAATGAGGTACTGGAGATACTCCGGCCAATCCTTGAAGCAGTTCGGATAGTTCTTTATCTCTTCGAATGCATCAAGAAGAAGATGGTTCGTCGTTCCGATGTTAGGAATACGAGTGTACATGGCATTGTAAGCCTTGGGATCTATCTCCTGCAGGTAAGGTATGTTCTGATTACTGTTCTCATGAATGAGAGAAGACACACGGGCGGAGCGTAACGGTTCCTTGCTGAAAATATAGTTATAGGCCTTGTTGTACTTCAACTTATTGCTGAAAATGTAATACCAGATATCCCTGAAGGACCAGTCATAAAGCGGATAAATCACCGTTCCATGGGCACACTGCTTACCGTATGTCATCCCAGGAAGAGTTTCTTTTCCTGTCAACCCGGCACGTCTCGCCGGTGACTCTTCGATACGAACACCTCCGAGAGAGATATAATCCTTCCCAAGATGATAAAAAGCAATGGCATCAAACATCTCTTTGAAACGGTCAACGCCATATACGTTTTCCTTGAAAGCAATATCCTCCTTCTCACGCATCCACTTCTTTCCTGGTTCCCAAGGAACGAACCAATCTCCACTGTTGGCATTCCATAAGCGGAAAGGTACCTGCACCCATATCGGATCAACTTCTGGAAGAGACATGATATATCTCATGTAGTCCACGGTATAGGTGTATTCACATTCCTGGTCGAGGAACATTACTGGTATCTTCTTGATACCACGTTCACGAGCAACCTCCAAAGTGACGAACAAAAGGGCCGTGCTGTCCTTCCCTCCTGAGAAGCACACGCCTATCGGCCTTCCCATGTCGAAAAGGGTACGTATGCGGTCTTTTGCCGCCTCATACACGTTCTTGTCCGAATAGATAATCATACGTTCGTCACAATGTAATAGTTGCCAAAGTTCTTAATCCTGCAATGAGGAAACATATCATACAGCTTACGCTTGGAATAAGAGTAATGCTTGAGCTCATGACCAGAACGCTCATAAGTGAGCGGATGATAATCCTCTTTGTAGAACATGAGGAAAAGTCTCCTTCGTCTCGGTAAGCTTCTCAAAGCATTTTCACGAATATAACTTGCAGATCCGAAAAGAGCTACAGCCGTCCTGTAGTTAACCTGAGAAGGGTTCAACCATTCGAACGGGATGTTCACCGATTTGTGCTTAGGGTGTTTATGCCGGAACTGCTCCAGCATCTTCGCACTCGGATCCACACCGATATACTCATTGTCCATCACACTGAGCAAGTCAATCAACAGGCCAGTACCGCAGCCGATATCCATCACCGGCTTCTGGACATGACACAGCATCCTGGCGACTTGCTCATTCTCCTTGATGCTTGCCTTGTCGTTGAAGAGAGAGTCGTATCTCTCCGCGATCGCATCATACTGATTTTCTGTGTTCATAAAATAAAATTTGCGTTACGGACATAAAGTTACCCGATAACTTCCGTGCGGCCGTTATCGGGTAACTAAAAAGCACTGACATGTAGATGTCAGTAAATTATTAACTATTGCAACTCTGTTAGGACAAATAATTTAATAAAATTCATTCCGTTTGATTATTTTCAAAAAAAACATATATCTTTGCTATGAAATATAGATATTCTATATTTAATCATATAAAACCATACTGCTTATAGTAATTAAAATTTTAAGATATGGAAATTATACTTTATATAATTGGAATACTCGTAATTATTTTTATAATAAGAACTTTAATATATTTCGGAGCGCAGATAGCGGGATTTGTTTTTGGCCTTTTGGAAGAAAATTTTTTAAAGATTATTGGATTGGCTCTTATCGGTTATGGTATTCAATATATTACTAATAGATTCTGGGGAGTAGATAGTTTTTTAGGTGTATATATACTATTTTACCCTATAATCATTGCTATTATTTACTATTGTTTAACTAATGCATCGATATTATTTAGAAGTCTAATAAAAATGTTTGTTGATTCAATGAGTCCTAGTTCATCTAATAAAAATTATGATAATAAAAAACAAAATAATTTTCCTTATCAAAGAATTGGTGGACGAGACGGATGGCAATATTATCAGCATGAAGATTACTTAGAAGGAGTAGACAAGAATGGAATTAGTCATTCTTTCCATTTAGATGGTGATGGCGTGTGGAGAGATTTCAATGGGAATTCAGTTAAAGATAATACATTATGGCCAAAATAACAGGTTCAAAATGATGTGTATACACTTTCTGTTGCGATTGTCATACATCGTAATTCCAAACTCCCAATTTCCCTTTCACATTCATTATCGGCTTATCAAACAGCACCACATCTTTCAGCACCCAGTTCCAGCAACCTTTCTCTGCCCAGACTGAAGGATGGTTCCGTACGCAGTCGGCAATAACTACGCTGCCTATGATAGCTCCCTTTGGAAACTTATCATATACGCAGTTGAAATATATACCCCTGTCTTTACGAAGTTCATCATCCTGATTATAGCTCCATGTACGGACTCCTTTACCAGAAGAGGAATGTATCAACACCCTTTGTCCAATATACTTCTGAGGACATTTCCAAGTCCGGTTTTCGATGTCTTTTATACCGTGAGCGATTAAACTTGCCCACGGCTGTTTGATGGATATTGCTTTCATTTCTCCCATCCTAACAATTTAATCACTTCCTCTGTAGGTATATCTTCATTTGTTTCATAGCCTCTCGCTATTCCGTAATCGACTACCATTCTTACTTCTGCATTGATCAAACTCCGGCCATTTACGCTAAAGAATCCACTAAGATTTTTCCGCCATGCATACTTCCTGATGCCATGCAGACTAACTGAAACTTTATGTATTGTCATTGCTTGTTCTCCTTTTTTTTTGAGCCGTTCGACTTTCACGAACGGTTTGCTTTGTTCTTAAATTGCTCTTAATTTGCTCTTAAAATGCTCTTAATCTCCTTCAATGTTTTTCAATGTCATGGACAAACCAATGTACAGAATTGCTGCACATGTTGCTATCAATACCAACTCAAGCACGCTAAACCTGTAATACATCTCTATCACAACCAAAGTTATTCCTGAGCCGTAAGCTATTACGCCAAGTATTTCTTTGATGATGTTTAGTATCTTCTTCATAGATCAATATCTTTCGATTACACAACGAATCCTGTTTCATTATATGGTGACATAGCCTCGTATATCTTCACTATATACTCAACATTTTCTTCATTCAACCATTCCTTGGCCACGTTCCACGCAATGCTTTTGCTTGGCCTGAAGTTATCCATCCGAATGCTATGGTGTGATAATCTTCCCTCTGTCGGCTTCAATCCTGCATCGTGCAGTTCACATAGACCGTCTTTGTAGAATGTACACCAGTCTCCTTCTTGTTTGGCCTGTACCATCGGTATAGACATTTCTGTAACTCCCATAATGATACCTACATACCAATCCGTTGTGCAAGTCTATCTTTATATCCTGCTTCGATAAGCCTTATAATATCTTGTGGTGTACCCAAGCAAGGCGTATGACATTGCTGTTTACATAACTTGCATTTACACTGGACCGGTTTTCGGCCTGTTTTTCTGATGATTCGCTGCAACGTCGTTTCATGTACAAGTAAGCTCATTGTTTAATCCTCCATATTAGGTATTAAGTCTTCAATGTATGCCCAACGTGTGATGCTCCCAATAACTTCCCGTGGGTCTGGCACAACCAAGTATCCATACCCTTTTGGGAAACACCCATATTCAACCAGCGCAAATTTCTTTTCCGGCATTTCGCTAACGTCATGCCAAATAGAATTAATACGCCATTTTGCACCTTCAATAAAGTCAACCATGCAGACCTGTTCATAACCTATTCTCCATAGTGGGCGACAAGCTTCACTGGCATATTCGGCTGCAGCTTTTTCAATATCCTCTTTGGTCATAACTTATTCTTTAGTAAGTACTCGTCTGATTCTTCATCATACACATAGCAATCTGGACAATAATCTTTCCCTTCAATATTGATCCAACCATTTTCATAAGCTGACTCTGCTGCATAATTTTCATCGCACCAAGCAACATAGCCATTAAAATCGTCAATATGTGATTTACCACATCCATCACACACACATTGGTACATATCTACTTTTCTAATCATATTCGTTTCTCCTTTCCACCTAACCCAGCAGCCACCACATGACTGCTAGGAATAGGTAATACAGTTTTGTTTTCATTAATTATTTCTCCTTCTTTGAACTAATACTTCTAACCTCTCCTCACACTCTGCACACTTGCTTTTCTTACTCTCCAGCTTCTTACGGAATCTTATCAGTTCCTCGTCCGTATTCTCGTCAAAGAACATGTTATTCTGACGGTTGTGCTCGATGTATTCACGCATCATCCGTTCCGCTTTCGTCACCTGGGATTTTGCGGAAATCAACTTAGAAAGACAGCTGCTAACATCCATAGACTCACCAGATCGTTTGTCATAGAAGTACAGGCTTTTAGATATAATCTGTTTGGGATATTTACATTGTAATCTCGCCATCCTCCATCTGATTACCCACTCATATCTGAAATACATTTCACGGGGAAGGTTGTAGTGATAAAGACTTACTTGTTTATCTGCATATCCGTAGTACAGAGTTACTTCAACCCACTGCTCAACCTTCAGTTCCTTTTCTGCTTTGGCATAATCCTTAGCCATCTGGAACCAGTCGTCCATACTTTCCTGCTTTCCCATATCATTCGAAATTTAAAGAGAGTTGGTTATTCGGTTCTTTATACCCGGGATTTGCAAGAAGGAAAGCCTTTCTTAAAGCATCTGAGATCCTATCACGCATAGCCTTAGTCACATGGTTCCTGTCAGCTTCATAGTTAATCAGCAAGCATTTTTCAAGACTGCCATTGATAGGCTTTTCATCGAGGAACAGGCTGTACTCTGTGAATATCCGGTTTTGATGTTTCCCTTCCTCTTCTTCCTTCTCTGTCTGGTACCGCTCAAATACGGTGTCTTGTATTGTCCGCAAACATCTTTGTCCACGGTCACTTCGGCAGCCCTGTATTTCGTTCTCGAACATAACGGACAATGCACGTTTCTTGCGGACGTTTCCTATTCTCGACCACCCATAATAGACTTTCAGTTTACTCATAGTCTCATCTTCTCCCGCTTATATTTCTCAGCATACTCTTTCGTACACTTTGCTTTGGTGACGTAAATGAAGGTAGTTGCATTAATCCGCAATGGATAAAGATTCCTTTCACGTTTTGACTGTCTCTGAATAAATTCGGTCAGGTCGTTACCGTTCTTGCTGGTATCAGCTTTGCGCTCCTTAGCTGGAGGTAATATGTTCTTGTTTGCCATTATGCTCTCTCATTTTTATTAATTAAACTCTACCTTTACCATCTTGTCGATGTTCATCGCCAGAATCTTGATTGCAAGGCGGATGTTATCAGAACAGGGAAGTACGTGCTCTCCGGCAATGGACATGCACGCACGGCGGATGTTGACAAGGTGCTGGTTGGGCCGTGGGATGTATGGCGACATGGTGGCTTTCTGTATGAACTGTGCCGTGGCACGCTCGAACTTCCAGATGTAGTCTATCAGAATGACGCACATGTAGAGGTTGAGCAGCAAGGTATAGTCTGTCAGATCGGGCCACTGCTTTTTCATTTCAGCATAAACCGACTGCTGCAGCTTTTCGATGTGTCCGTATGCTTCGTCGAAGAAGAAATCCACCTTGTCTTTCAGATCTTCTTCTATCTCGTGACCTACAAGTCCCATCGTTTCGTGCTCATATTCTTTCATCTCCTGTTTGAGCGTTCGGGTCTGTTCTTTGTAGTTCAGCCTTTTCCGGGCGCATATCTGGCAAACTACATCTGCGTATTCGAATGCCGCGCGGCTGGTGACGGCTGGAATATATACCAGCTTCAGGGTTGTCTCCGGTGGTACATTGTATTCCATCAGTTCGCCGGCGGATATGCTGGTTCCGACGCCGGCGTTGATAAGGGTTCTGATTTGGGATATTGTTCTCATAAAAAATACTCCTTACATTTAAACCCTTTTCTGGGTTCAAAATCATAAAAATCACAAGTTCGATAAATTTCTTTTCTGTCGGTCCATCTGGCCATGTCAATCTGCCATTGCGGAATGATCTGTGCCCGATCGGTAAGTGAGCGATAAGGCTGTGCATGAGGAATTACTTTCTTGTACTTCTTCCAGTGGCTTATTCGCTGATAGCTTTCTTTTATTTCCATCAGTATGCAGTACAGGAAGAACTCTCCTTTGTAACCATGTGACCGAATCATGTTAATGGCTCGTTCACACTCTTCCACTTGCTTTGGTGTGTCGCACCCAAGGCGGATGCGCTTAATCCATTTTACTTTTGCAAGTAGTTTAGAAATATCTTCTGTAACAAGACGCGCGTCAAGTCCTTGATTAAAATCGACGTGATATCCTTTTCGAACGATCTTCTCAATCTGCTGCAATCCGTAATCGCTTGCAATCACATTGTTATCCATCAGAATAAGTCTGTTCCGACCGTCCACGGCAATTTCGTCCACATCCATGTAAGACCGTATATTTCCTTCCTTCTGAGGAACCACACACCACTTGCACCGGTTGGGGCAACCACGTGTTAGAAAACCGTAGGCCGTTCTTCGGTCGATAGCAGGGTATATTCCATAGTCAGGAGTGCATCGGTCTATCTCTTCCTTCAGTGACTTGTGAATGTCAATGCCGGTTCCTCCAAACTCTACTTCGTCGGCATTGATGTAGAACCCGTAATCTGGGGTGAAGGTGAATACCTTGGCGGCATAAACTTTGTCGTAATGATCCAACGGGTTGTACCACTCAACAATATCTCCGCGCTGCTTGTGATAGCTGCTTATCTTCATCAGTGCCAGATTGGGATAAGTGCTGTCTATTGCAAGAAGTCCTATTTTATTGATTTTCATTTCGTTTCCTTTTTTAATCTTATCATCAAAAATCCTCTCCTCTCGCATTCCCTCAACAGCTCCATGTCTTCCGGGCGGATGTCGCATGAGGGGGCGTGGTTGACTACCCCAAATGGTCATGATGCTCTGTTCCGGATCATCCACATATTATCTTTCATCAGATTCAATATCCTATCGTGGTAGTCGGATATCTTATTGCAGACCGAACGGCTCTGAACGACATTGAACGTTTTCAGTGAAACCTCTATTGTCTCCAGTCGCTTTCCCTCCTTTTGGGCCGAAAGAATGAGGCAGTCAGGACGTGAATAATATTTCATGGTGTATACGCAATGGTGCATCGCCTTTCCTTCGACATAGAATTGCGTGACACTTTCAAGTGGCCGTATGACGATGCCTTGTCCGCGTATCTCCATTCCGAGAAACGGACGTATGCGCTGAATGAACTCGTGTATGTCATTTTTTAGGTTTTCAATGTTCTTACGTCTGTCCTCCTCAATCATCCGACGACGGTTCTCTGCATCATGCTTCTCCTTTCTTCTCTTCAGGCGGTCATGCTCCACTTTCAGGTTCTTCGGACATACATAGTGGGCATTGTGGGTATCAAGATTAAAATAGGTCAGCAGATGAAGGTAATCTTGCCACATGCTTGCGTCTTTCACAATGTATCTGTTCCGGTTGCAGATGTTGATTGCCCATTTATACGAAATCGAATAATGGCTGAATCGGTATCGGATCAGGTCATATTGACGTGTCTTCAGCAGGGTTTCAACTAAAACATCGTTGTTCAGCAACGCTCGTACCAATGATGCCGGTGTGATGTCGTGAAATGATGTCCTCAACCCGTTCCTGCGAAGTATGGGAAGCAGCTTCACTGAAGGATATACCCATCCATTGATATTGTACTTATTGTAATTGCTATACCATTCACATTTCTCCTTTTTTAATGTCATAGGCTCTTCGTACTTCCACGCATTATTGAACATGTTAAGCGGCCTTGAAATGACCAGCTCTCTATGTTCCAAGCTAAACCATTGCTGACATACTTCCGACAAAAAGTAGAATACCTCGCCATTATTATGATTCTCTCTGCGATAACGTCTTATATATATGACGCAGTACTTGGAACTCTTCCGAAATAGTGACAATAGTCATGTAGGAAGCTTCACTCAGATTCTTCCTTGTACTAACATTTACCTTCAGCTTTACTCCACAGTGCGGGCATGTAATGTACCCTTTTTTCTGTCCAGTAGCATCTATCCATTTTCCACCGCATACTGTGCACCACATTTCATTTTTGCATCTGTAGGCAATTCGTTCAAAGCAATGCTTCTTGGCCCATTGTTCTTGAGAAGTAGTAATTAATGGAAGATGCTCGCTCAGTGACACAACCCTCTTTTCCAACTCTGTTCTCGGTTTCATGGCTTAGAACAATGACATTTGTTGAACATCCGCTTCTTTCTTTGCCCTCTGCGGCCTTTTCTTCAGCAGGGAATATTGCTCCTCAGTAAGCCGCCTAATCGCTGCATCACGGGCAGCTTTTTCATCCTCTTCGCTAAGTTTTACTTCTTTGGATGTTGCTACCCTTGCGGTATCACAGACAGAAGATACCTTGATATCATCCTCGTCATAGTAGTGAACAGCAAGGCCAAATACTTCTTCATCACTCATACATACCTGTGTACCTCGCTTTCTTGCCTCCCCAATAATATAGTCAAAGCACTCGTCAATACTCTTCCTTTCCTTTGAGTAAGCCTTAGCAAAGAGTTCATCTGTTTTAGCACGTTCATCCAAATAGTTCTTGATAACTTCTTTTGCTTCCATATCGCATTACAAATAATGGATTAAACAATAATCTGTCACCCAATATAAGGCAACATAAAAGGCGACATACGCAGCAAGAATAGCCAGTATTGTCGCCATAATCTTGATGTCTTTCATCTTTTCTCAAATTTATCACAGACTCTGCCATACCGGTTGCAAGCACATACTCTCTTTCTGAATGATCGGCAATAACATGAATTCTCAATAAACTGCGAAGCATTCCTGCACCGACGGCAAAACACATAGATTAACTTTTTTTCTTTCTCCCCCATGATGGTATTCGCTTTAGATAATCCGGCATTTCATGGTTCCTCTCAACCTTCACTTCTGTTTCTGGAGGTTTACGACGACGAATAACGGTATCCAGTTCATCGCTCCGCTCTTTCAGAAACCTGCGGAAAGCTTCACCAATAGTCATCGTATCGAAGTAGCCATAGAATTTTCCGTATCTGCCAAGCTTGAAGCGGGCCACGAATGACAGAAATTCAGTCAGCTTGATGTAGTGATACTGAGCCGCAAATAAATTGGAGAACTCTTCCAATGCTGACATATCCGCCCCCTCCTTGACCGATGACATGAAGTCTATAGTCAGAAGCTGAGTTTTCACCCACAATGCGGACGATCCAGGAGAATACATACGGTCCAGATCACTGATGACAGGCGACTTCTCGCTGTACACTTTCTCCAGGTCATTCAGCAATAGCGGTTGCAGAGTACTTGAGAATGCTGCTGCAGCCTGGCTAAAGGTCGGGTATCTCTGCCGTACGTGTTCCAGCATCACCTTCCTGCTCGATGGCCGCATATTCGTCAACAAGCATTCTTGCTTTTGTTGCTTTATCAACTGGCCTATTTTCTTGCTTTCCATCTTTCGCTTTGATTTGTTTCTCGGTTATCCAAAGATTTGCACGGCTATCCCAACGTTCCACCTTGGCGCCAGTGGCCGTCTTCCACCCCAACCCGTTGAAGTGATGATAAAATAACTCGGCTTGCGTTTCCCAGTCCAGCAAACGGCCGCGAAAGAACTCTTTCACTTCGTCGATAGTCGGAGGAATAAACTCCTGCTTTTGTCTTGACGGTTTCTTCGGTGGTGGTTCCGGCTGGAATAACTCGCCAGAGTTATTTTCCCCTATAGTCTTTGTCTTTTTCTTTGTCTTATTTAACTCGGTAACAACCTGCTCCCTGACCTGCTCCCTAACCTCGGTATCAACCTGCTCCCTGACCTCGGTAAATTTTACCAAGGTATAGGAAACATTTGGGCTTCCATTCTTCGTTTTGAAGTCAATCAGACCAACTTGTTTTAACCGGTTTCTGGCTGCTGAAAGAGTTTTCAATGACGCTATACCAAGATCGGCAAGAACCTTGCTATTGTTGCGGTTAAACGTATTCGCCCACCTACAGAGGTTGTTAGTTTCTAACAGGTAGAAGTACAAAGCGGTTTCTGTGACAGTTAGCGAATATGCGTTATGTTGCAACCAAAAGTTCTTGATGTAGTCAATATAAGTCATCGCAAGTAAGTATTTACTTCATTTATGAATTGTTCCAGGGAACGACATACAACGTATCTGTTTCGGTACTTTTCTGCCTCTCTCTGCCACGTTCGCTGGTGTTCGCTCTGTACCCCTTTCGGAGTTTTCATTTCAATGCAGAGAGAGGCGTATCCTTTTTTGGGGATTAGCAGAATCAAATCAGCCACTCCACGAATACAGCCCTCGTACTTCATCTGTGCCCCCGTTTTTGTATCACGCTTTCCACCATTCGGAACGGCGAACATCATCATGCTCAAGCTGGGATACTGAAGCCGGAACCATTCCAAGCAGCTATGCTGGAGTTGGCTTTCGGATTGTGGTGTAGTCTGTCTTTTCATAACCAAAGTTTTTTTGCCAAATCGAAGTTTTTTTGAGCTTCGTTTACCGCTTTCTTTGCATACGTCAAAGAGTATGAGTGTTCACGTGGATATTTGCCGGATTTCAACCCCTCATGATACTCTTTAGCCACTGCTAACTTATGCTCATAATAGTCCACGCTTTCAGGCATTGAAAGGTTTATAGTATCAGCCTTATTTGCCCAATACTGAGCTATTCTTTCATGCTCTCTGGCTTTCTCGTCAAACTCTACACTCTTGCCCATATTATTCCAGGCATCTTCAATGGCTTTTCTGTGTCGTCTTTCGCTATGATGGCCGATTTTAATAGGTTCACCCAGCGAGAGAAAATCACTGTCTTTATTTGATGCTTTGAAGTATTCTTCACTCTTTCGTTCTGCAGTGGCGGCCCAATCCAACCGGCGTTCTGCTTTTCGCTTTGCCCATTCTTGAACGTTAAAGCCATCAGCACGAACTATCGAGTAATAATAGAAGCCATCACGTTCAAATATCAGATTGAACACAAGACATTCATTCTCTTTACCATATTTGGTAGTCACAAAAATGGACTCACCTCTTTCATGCTTCTCTTCGCACTTTGCAAGAAAAACATTCGGACAAAATTTGAAATAGGTATTCATAATCAATTATAATCTTTGATTAAATATATTCATAGCCATATCCACTACGTTCTCTTTGACGACATCATCCGTACCAGTAACACCATTAGCGATGCTCTTCTTCGTTTGTATCACCTGGTACATATATTCGTCGATGGTGTCCTTTCCAAGGAAGTAGTAGCAGTTCACGTTATTCTTCTGACCGTTTCGATGTGCCCGGTCCTCCGCCTGCTCGCAATCGCTGAACGTCCAAGGAAACTCTATGAACGCTACACGACTGCTGGCAGTCAACGTGAGGCCCGTACCACCGGACTTGTAATTCAGAATAATCAGCCTGCAATTCGGGTCATTCTGAAAGGAATCTACAGCAGCCTGCTTTTGGGCAACATTATCCTCGCCTGTTACCGTAACAGCCTCAGGAAACAACTTCTTCATTTCCATCACGACTTCCTTCAGATAGGCAAATACTATCAGCTTCTCTCCACCATCGATGACATCGTGAATAAACTCCGCGGCTGCCTTAATCTTTCCTCGGGCAGATATAGCTTTCAAGATACCCATCCGGACCATCACCTCGCCGCGCATAGACTTTTCAATCTTCTCGTCGGAAGCATTCTTATAGACCCGCAAATAATTGATAAGGTCATTCTCAGCACGGGAATATTCATCTCTTGTCGTGATATCCATCTCGATGTACTGCCTTGTCTTGTCAGGAAGCTGCGTTAGCACTTTGGCCTTCTCCCGGCGAAAGAAACATGATGTCCACAGGCGCCAGTTTAGCTCTTTCAGATTGGAAGCTTTCTTTGGGCCATTGCAATATCTTTCCACGAAATTTTTATATCCTCCGAAGTCCTCAAGACGCCCCATAATCTTCAACTGCTGGATAAGGTCAGTATTGTCATTGACAACAGGTGTCCCGGTAAGCTCTAACACAAATTCTTTCCCTTTGCAGATACCTTCCACGAATTTGCTTTGTTGCGTCTTGGTTGACTTGCACTTGTGGCTTTCATCAATAACTACCGACTTGAACAGATTAATTCGTGGATCAAACGTAATGGAACGGAGAGTGAAGCGTGTGTCATTCTTCACGTCCAAGACAAAGAACTTTTTCAGGCTCTCATAGTTCGTGATAAATACATCGCAACACTTTGTCTCTACGAAACGGTGCCAAGAATTCTTGTTCTTATCATCAAGGATCAGTGCCTGTTTGCCGGCAAACTTTTTGAATTCACGCTGCCAGTTTATCTTCAGCGCAGCCGGACAGATCACCAAACACGGATAAGATTTTGCTATAGTCACCGTACCAATGGACTGCAAAGTCTTACCGAGCCCTGGCTGATCTCCGAAAATGCACCGCTTATGCAATAATGCGTAAGCGATGCCCTCTTTCTGATACTCATACGGTTCCAATAGCAATCCATGTGGAACGGTTAACTTAGGCATTGGAGCAATATCCATATTATCTAATGAACGCTTTTGTTCATATCGCTGGATACTTCCACAATAACCGTGTTTCACAGCCCAATCCGCCATCGTATTAACATAATATTCGTCAGCTTTATCAACCCACCAAGCCTTCTCCTGAAACAGATATGCTTTCTTAGGATTATTTGCAACCGACGGTATTCGTTTTACAAGAATATTGAGCGTTGGATTGAAGTTGAACTTTATTTTGAAGCCGTCTGTGTATTGATTGATTATAAATGGTGCCGGCATATCAAGCTACAGCTTCTTTCTTACGGTTACGACGCGGCTTCATCCGCGTACCATTAATAGTAATGTTCGCTCCTGCATCAAGCGCCTTGTTAATAAATGCTTGCGCTTCACCGAATGGTGCATCCGGAACATCGTCCGCTTTTATGTCTCCTGTTTCCGATTCATCAAACGGAAGTTCCTGCTGTACGATGGCCCATTTCTTGGCCGTCAGGTATTGCTCCACTTCGTAGTTACATGCTTCAATAGCTTGCTGCAATTCGAAAGCGTTAGTGTATTCTTCATTCTCATTATTGAACTTTGTAAATGGTGCGCTCAGATTAAGTACCTTCTTGGATTTCAAGAAACGCTTGCCAATAAGCGTGACACCTTCATCTTCATCAGTACCACCTATACTGTACCCACTCACCTCAAGTACATTGTGAATTTCCTCGGGGATATCCTCTATGAAGGTCTTGTCATCTGCTTCCTTCTGTTCACAAAGGAAGGCCAAGTGAGGGACCAACGCATCCAAGGCAGCTTCAAGGTCCTTGTGAACAAGGTTCTTCCCTTCCACGGTCACCGTGTCGTCATTCTCATTTTTATAAACGGCCACTAATGTTTTGTCCTTAGTGATCTTTGCTTTAATGATATTCATTTTTACCTCCTATCTTTATATTCGTCAATAAATTCTTGGTAATATCGGTCGGCCGGAAGCGGCAATCGTATTCCAAGCTCGACAGCCGCATCAGCCTGAACCTTATTAAGAAAATCTGTCATCTGCAATGTGTTCAGCTTGGATGTACTCCCGGCAACTATCATTTCTCTCCCATTTATAAAAGCTTTCCTTTGCAAGAAACGGTTGCAATAGTAATCATGTACATCCTGTTTGTCAGTACCTGTTTCCCGTTCGATGCAGGTGAACCACATCCACATTAGTGCATTTTGAGGAATAGTCCGTGGCTCCGTGTACCGTTCTATTTTCACCCGATATCTACCATTGCGAAGTTGGCTACACATGAAGTCAAAAGACTTTTCCATATGTATCTCACCTTTTACTTTTTCAAGGATCGCTTCTTGTGCCATATTACTCTCCGAATATTTTCTTATCAGTTATCAAATCTCTGTTGGCTTCCAGGAACTCGATGAACCGTTCCACATGTACTGTGAGCAACTTCACCGTCTGCTCATGGTTGTACGTATAATATTCTGGATAGCGAGTACCGCTGATGAGAGGGGTGCGGCTCGTTCCACCTTTTAAAGCAAAAGCTGTATATTCAAATGCTTTTACGCCAGCCATCTGCCCGGAAGCAATCAAGCAATATGGATATACATGACGTTGCCAGCCATGTTCATACTTACCGAACGTATAGCTGCTGGTTGTCTTGATGTCATAAACTACATCTCTTCGCAATTCGTCAATAAACCCATATAGTTCAACTGGGCCATACCGAGTATGTAAAATGGAAGATACAAACACTTGGCTCAATGAACCTTCAAAGTAGGAAGCTTGCTCTATACACCATTGTCGGTCAAACATGAAATGATGTTCTTCCATCAATTCCGACTTCGGGAAAGAAACTTGTACCACATTCGTTTCACTGTCTCCAATGATTGTGTACGGTTCGCGTTCAGTAGGTACATGCTTTTTACGATGAATGAAGCTATCCACAATTGCGTTAAATGCAGTTCCCTTATCAGCAGCTTCACTGGCAAACGGTACGCGGTTTATACAATCAATAAGTGATTGCTTCAACTCCTCCTCCACTTCATCCGGACTTTTCTTGTATTCGCCCGTCTCATTATCTATGTTGAAAAAGCTTTCCGCTTCTTCGTCCGCCCGTAAGTACTGCTCGAACTTGTCGAGCAGTGACGGGTAGATACGGTATTTAGGCTGCTGCTTCATATTTTTTAGATAGTTTATTGAACTTCAAACCCAGCGATTTGCACTTCTCATTAAGCAGCATTCCAGCTCTCAACTTGGAATCAAAAATATGTTGCATATTACCTATCGCAGTTGCCACTTCGTTAGCACTTACAACATCTGTTACCATTTCGATATTCTCTTTGATGACATCCATCAGTGCCTCATATTCGGAAGAAAGTTCGGTTTGCTTCGCTTGATACGTAGTATATGCTACTATGATTTTCGTCATGAAGCTGTTCGCCCCTGTGGGGTTACCTTGTTCATCAATTATGGTCGGTATTTCCATACGATCTGGCAGATTACACGTGTTCTTCCCATAGAACTTCTCACATGGATTGAATGATATAGTCCGCTTCTTACCGATTGCTTCCATATATCCTACTAAGTCCAGTTCCTTAATCAAGTCGCCGGCAGATGAGCCACCGATTTCAGGGCGAATCTGCTTATCCTCTCCAACCTTCTCCTCTCGCTCGTGCGCAACGAATATCACAGATTTCCCCATAATAGTCACTCTCTTCACGAAGTCGATAAACATGTTCTTCCGTACTCCATACCCCTGCAGGGACAGTGTTCCATCACTCTTACGTAACTTTGGATTGTTCTGCATGATATACACATCCATAAAGGAAAGCATCTTTCCAGCAGTATCAATCACATACGTTTCATAACTTGCTGCTTCGGGTGAAGAAAGTACTTCGTTAACATCTTCCCACTTTGAAATCTGAACAGTATCTACACGATGTGCAGCATTCACACGGTGTACACCACCGTCGAAATCTAGAAGAAGAGGGGTCGGTGCACTCAAAGCCAAAGTTGTTTTACCCATACCTGGTTGTCCATAAATCAGTGCTGACAAAGTAGTCTTAACGGTCAGCTCGTTAGGTTTTTTGATTAATCCCATAATGATAATATTTAAAGTGGTTAATAATAGTCCAACAAAAAGCCCCGAAGCGTATTCTCCGGGGCACAGCACATGACACATTCTAATCCTTTTCCGATTTCGCGTTACCTTTCAGATAGAGTCAGCGGCTAACCGATGCCGCGCGGATAAAACCTGCGCTATCTTCGCCCTACTTTCGGATTTGTAGCGGATTTCTTGTAAAGGGTTGCAGAACATACGAGAGTCGAACTCGCATAGATGCGTCCATCTGTTTTACCTGCTTAAACTAATGTCCTCCAGTTGTCTTCCCAACTTGCCTTATCTGCGCAGATAGTGGTACCGGCAGGACTCGAACCTGCATGAGTTGTCAGTTCTTTGCATCTATGGATTGACCGTCCAATCATCGAGCATAGCGTCTCCCAATTCCGCCACGGAACCATATGCCCGTCTTTCCGGGCTGTCTGTTAATTGGATTATAAAAACTTAAATAGGGGCATTCTCCCTACGGGCTCCTTTAACCCGGCAATTTGAATTAAGGGGACTTCTATAAATTAAATCCCTGATTATAAGTTGCATAAGCGGATAAA
>ENA-ORSI01000386-ORSI01000386.1-human-gut-metagenome-genome-assembly--contig:-NODE-386-length-47589-cov-16.501473_pt1 | contig 47589 bp, 40 predicted proteins | sample MGYA00242187_ERZ509154 | MGnify/ENA primary metagenome ERZ509154 (study PRJEB26280, sample SAMEA2338627) | human gut metagenome | biome: human gut; feature: human-associated habitat; material: faeces...
GCAAAGCTACAACCAAACCTCAAAGTGTAAAAGGTGCATTTCTTCGAATGCTTACCTTAATTGCACACCCTCTTTATCATTCTGTATAGCGCTACCGCCTACAGCACATGTTTATTTTTTCTTCATCCGGAGTATTGTGAATGAATTAGGCTTGAACTCGTATACGAACGATGACGAGAAGCCGTTATACTCTGTCTCAACCGGCGAAATCTTCAGCGGTTCTTCAAAGCTGTTTTCCTCTTCCAGCGAAGTACTGCTCAATGTGATGACACGCCCTTTCGAAGCTACCTCACCACCTTTCAGATTGATGCGGGTTACGCAAGGAGTTTCCGAAGCATTGACTACCTTTACAATCACCTCACCGGCCTGTTCGTCGTATCCGGCTACGTGGAACTTGCGGTTCACCGGCTTGTTGACATGTGCCAGCATCAGTTTACCGTCTACATAGTAGTCGGCCCCCATTTCCTTCAGCACAATCTTCACCTGATACCACTTATCATTTTCCACCTTATCGTTCACCTTGTCCGACAGTACACTGCTACCATTGTTCTTCACAGTTTCGATGGCAGTCGAAGTATTGCCCCATCCGCCGGCGTTCAGCATATAGCCGTCTTTCAGATTCGGTTCTTTCATGCCGAAGTAAGCAAAGAATCCTTCATCGCCCGACAGTTTGTTTACTTCAAACTCTATCACATCACCGGCTCCGGCCTTTGCCTTGTTCCAGAACAGGGCCGTGCGTGTTTCATTGCTGCTCTGTGCATATACACCCTGTTCAGCTTTCCATTCTCCGCTTACTACTGTCCATTGAGAAGCGTCGTTCATATCAGCTTCGGTCTTCACACCGGTACTGTCAGTCACAGAAAGATTACGGAACTGTACCTGCGTGCTCCAGCTACCAAAACCTACATATCCTTTTTCACGGATCATCGGTTCGGTCACCTCCCACAACAGTTCCGACTTGGTCGGCAGATTATATGTAGGTTTATTATCGGCAAACATCTTCTGTACATAGTACGACGAACGTCCCACTACCTGACTGTTGCTTATCCAGATCAGATTGGTAGCCCAGCAGCGGTCGTTCTTGTTCTCGAACAACGGAGCATACGAAGCCATGGTCACCAGGTCGCTATTCCGTTCCATGCCCGTGATAAAGGCAGCTTCGCTCAGTGCTGCCAGCATGTTACCGCCACCTACACCCTGGTTGCAGGCATATTCTCCCACATATACCTTGTATTTGCCACGCTCATGATTGTCGAAGATATGCGTGTTGTTGAAGAAAAAGTCAGGAGCCACATACCAGTGCGGATCGATCATATCGGTCTTACGAGCCTGGCCCAGACCACCCAGTCCGTGATTCGAGATCAGTGTCAGCTCCGGATATTTGGCCTTTATGGCATCGTAGAACATGTTGAAACGGCTGTCGTACAGGCTTCCCCAGTTCTCGTTACCTATTTCTACATAAGCCAGCGGATAAGGTTCCGGATGCCCTTCCTTGGCACGCAGGGCTCCCCATTCGGTGTCCGTACCACCTATCGCATACTCAATGGCATCCAATGCATCCTGCAGATAGCCCTCAGCCTCCTTGTCCGAGCAGGCTTCTCCCGAACGGTATTGACAGGCCAGTCCGACATTGCACACATACATGCCTTTGGCTCCTACATCCTCACAGAAATCCAAGAATTCCTTGTAACCGAAACCATAGCTGTTATGATACCCCCATGTATCATACTCACCCGGACGTGCTGCCGGATCACCCAACGTCTTTTTCCACTGCACGCGATTGTTCAGCGTGATGCCTTCTACGATGCAGCCGCCCGGCCAGCGTATAAAGGCAGGCTTCAGCCCTTCTATCACTTCTGCCACATCCTTACGCATGCCGTTCTCCCGACCTTTATAGGTGTCTTTCGGGAACAGTGAGACATAGTCAAAGTAGTACACGCCATTCTCCGGCAGTTCGATGGCCAACCGGCCGGCAGTAGTTGTGTCCGTGGCCTGTATTTCGGCTTTGTATTCCTGCCATTTGTTGTCGTTCTTCAGTGTCAGTACAGCCTTACCCAGCTCTTTGTCGGCCGGTCCCAGCAGACGTACCGTCATCTCTTTCGCATCGCTGTTGCTACGCATGAACATGCGCAACCGGTAAGTTGCGTCTTTCTGCAAAGCCAGTCCCCAGTATCCTTTGTTTATCAGGGACACTCCGTTTCCTTTCTCCGAAACGTTCACCTTCATCGAATTGGGAGCAGCAGCAAAGTTCGGTTGCTCTGTCGTCAGCCCCATTTCGGCACGGGCGGCTTCGGCCACACTCAATTCCCATCCCGGATAAGGATCGCTTCCCCACCGGTACCGTCCGGACGTAGTCTGTCCGTTCGAATGATGGATCAGGGTCGGTGCCACCAGTTCATTGTTTTCTACCTTGTAACCTTCAGGAATAACCCGTTCTTCAAAACTGCGGTTCATCAGCATTTCGCCATAGAGTCCACCGTCTCCGGCATGGTTGATCTCTTCAAAAAAGATACCGTACATGGAAGCCGGCACATCCGCTCCCCGGGTGTTCATGTCTACTTCAAGCACCATTTGCGGATCAGGCGACTGGCACGATGAAATGCCAAGGGCCAGAACTGCAGCATACAGAAATTGCTTTTTCATGATAAATAATTTAAGTTGTTTGTGATAGATATAAATAATAGATGTGTGTTTTCAGCTATATATCTGTTCAGTAGATGTCGTCGCATATCCGCAAATCGGCATTTGCGGCAACGTGTTTTTCATAGGAGGCTCCTTTATTTCTGAGCCTCCAGTCTTCCCATTGAGTAAGTACCTTTCCGGATTATCTTTCCGTCCTTGTCCGTTTCCACAAAGGGACCGTGCTTTTTTCCCTGTTTGAAGAAGCCTTCAAAGCGTACACCGTTCTTGTCTGTCTGTACTCCGCTTCCTTCCTCCAGTCCGTTCACGAAACCGCCTTTATACACCGTTCCGTCGGTCTGAATCAGCGTTCCCTGTCCGTCGAATTTATTGTTTTTCCATTCGCCCTCGTACGAGTCACCCACGTTCCACTTGTATGTACCGCGTCCGTTTCGTTCGTTGTTTTTCCATTCCCCTTCGTACACGGCTCCGTTGGCCCAAGTAAATGTTCCCTGTCCGTCCTGCATACCGTTTTTAAAGTTGCCCACGTACTTGTTACCGTTGGCGTAATAGTAAATGCCCGATCCCGTACGTTCACCTTCTACATAGGTACCTTCGTATCTGTCACCGGTATGGAAGAAGTAAATACCTTTTCCGTCCTGCATGTCTTCCGACCAGTCACCTACGTATTTGTCTCCGTTGGTATATTCGAATGTTCCCGTTCCCTGACGGACATCGTTTTTCCACTGTCCTTCGTATTTGCTGCCGTCGTTCCACACAAAAGTGCCTTCACCGTCTTTCTTGTCATTTTTCCACGAACCGGTGTATTTCGAACCGTTCTTCCAGGTATATGTTCCCTGACCTTCCCGTTTGTCGTTCACCCAGTCACCTTCGTACACATCGCCGGTATAGTAATACATCGTACCCTTTCCGTGCTGGTAATCCTGGTACCACATACCGTCGTAACGGTTATTGTTCATAAAATAGTAGATTCCTTTTCCGTGCTGCTGGTCCTGATACCATTGTCCTTCATACTTTTCTCCGTCCGGAAATACATAGACACCATATCCTTCCCGTTTCCCTTTTACGTATTCCCCTTCATAGACATCCCCGTTCTTGAACACGGTCTTTCCTCTTCCGTTCGGTTTCCGGCCTTTCATTTCGCCCGTATATACCGATCCGTCCTTAAACGTATAAGTACCGATTCTGATTTCCGAGGAGAAGGTATTTTTTATCTTATCGAAGAAACTTTCTTTTTCCTGTGCCCATACCGTTCCTTGCGACAGACATAGCAGGAACAATGCTGTATACAAATATTTCATTGACAAATTCTATATTAGTTTATATTATGGCCGGCTCAGTATGCCGTGCGTCATTTGCCTGCTTACGCAACCTGCAGGCGTGCTTCTATCTCGGACAAAGATACAATTTATCTTTCAAAGCAGGGCAGTGTCTTTCGGTTTTATGATTTTTTTTTTGCCCACAACCACTTCTTTTAAATTCTCTTTGCACAAGTATTTCCGGGCCAGTTCGCGAATTTCTGCCGGTGTCACCTCCTTTGTCTCCTCCAGCATCCGGCTGTAATAATCGTTCTCCATACCTGCCACCCGGGCATATATCCATGCATCGGCCAGCGAGAATGCCGATTCGTAACTGCGGCACATTTCTCCCAGCATATAGTTCTTCACCATCGTCAGCTCTTCTTCTGCCACCAGCTCGTTCTGCAGCCGGTCAATCTCGTGATATACTTCCTGTATCAGAGGTTCTACCGTCTCATTGGCAGTTTCGGCACTGATCACCAGCATGCCACATCCCGGATACGGCACAGTGTATGCCGAAATGTTGTATGTATATCCCTTTTCCTCCCGGATATTCGACATCAGTCTGCTTCCGAAATATCCGCCCAACAGCGTCACCAGTACCCTGGTCTTCAAGAAGTCCGGATGTTTGTGTTCCAGCGTAAGCATTCCCATCCGCACGGCACTCTGCAAAGCGTCTGTCCGTTCCGTGAAAAAGCGTTTCCCTTCACAGCTTTCCGGTGCAAAAACCTTTTTCTCCGGCGCCACAAATCCTTCTCCGAAAGGTGCGCTGCCGAAAACCTGTTCTATTCTGTCCAGGCACTCATCCGTCACTTTGCCCGACAAGTATATCGTACAGTTACGCGAATGATAATAGCGGTTATAGAAAGCACGCAGCACCTCCGGCGAAATATGGCGGTAATCTTCTTCCTCCACCACCTGTCCCAGCACGTCGCGTGTGCCCAGCACTGCTTTCATCAGCGAGCGGTGAGCTAGGTAGTCCACTTTCGACATATTCACCAGAAACTGCCGCAGGTTGTTTTCCACCACAATACCCAGTTCTTTTTCCGGAAACGCAGGCTCCTTGATGATTGTCTCCATTACCTCCAAGGTTTGCGGCAGGTATTTGTTCAGCGAATAAAGGGTTACATAAGAATACTCCATGCCATTCGACAGCTCCAGCCATGCTCCATAGTAATCCAGCTTTTCTGCTATTTCGGCTGTTGTCATCCGCTTCGTACCTTCGCGCAGCATCCTGTTGGTAAACAGCGCCTGCAAAGGCTGTGTCTGTCGCAACAGTCCTCCTGCCACCATCACGTCAATGCGTATCACTTCGTTGTCACCGGCATCCAGCACATTCAGTTCTACGCCGTTGGGCATTATTCTGCATACCGGTTCCTGAATGTTCAAGTGTTCCGGACGGCATATCGGAGGTTGTACGTTTCTGTTCAGCATTGTTTCTTCAAGAACTCTTCCGCCCTTTCCAGATCCTGTGGCGTATCAATACCTATTGTTTCCACATTCGTAATACCTGCCTTGATGGTATAGCCGTTTTCCAGCCACCGGAGCTGTTCCAGCGACTCGGCCACTTCCAGCAGCGACTGCGGCAAAGCCGTAATCTCTTTCAGCACTTCTGCCCGGTAGGCATACAGGCCGATATGTTTGTAGTAGACATGATTCTTCAGCCAGTCCTTCTTCTCCGCATTCCGCTGATAAGGTATAATCGAACGGCTGAAGTACAACGCATTCATATTCTTTCCAAGTACCACTTTCGGCGAATTGACATTCTCCAGTGCCTCCCAGCCGTCTTCCACCGTAAAGGGCTTTACCAATGTAGCAATCTGTGTCTTCGGATCGTCAAAACAGGCTTTCACCGTTTCCAGTTGCGAAGGCTGGATGAACGGTTCGTCACCCTGAATGTTCACTACCACGTCAAAGTCTCCGCCTATCTTGGTATAGGCTTCGAAGCAACGGTCGGTGCCACTCTTATGGTTGACCGAAGTCATCACTACCTTGCCGCCAAAAGCCTTTACCGCAGCTTCAATCCGTTCGTCATCCGTAGCCACCCAGGCGTCATCCAACACACCTGCTACCTGTTCATAAACACGCTGTATAACGGTTTTCCCACCCAGCATTGCCAATGGCTTGGCCGGAAAACGTGTCGACGCATAACGCGCCGGTATAATTCCTAAAAACTTCATAAACAAAATATATTTAAGTCTCGCAAATACTCTACTTGTCAGTAGACAAGGCTTCAGTCAACAAGTCTACAAGGTCGGAACATCCTGCTTGATGAGATACCGCTTGGAACAGATCGCTACAAACACCTTGTCAACTCGTCAACTATGAAGTGGGAAGGAGTTTAATGAAGAATGAAAAATGAAGAATGAAGAATGAAGAATGAAGAATAGCACTAACCCATTTATCATCATTCCTTTTTTATTTCGTATCTTCGCTCAACGCTCCAGTTGCGACAGCCCTCTCCGCACATATTCCCTTTGCATATCTTCCGGTTTGAAGACTGTCGTATCGCATGCCAGCAAGTCTATATCCAGCCGGATGATCTCCCGAACTTTTTCTTCCGGTTTCCGTCCCGCCTCCCGCTCTATCGCCTTCAGCAAGGCATTCACCTCCTCTGCCGGACAGTCCGACCGGAAACGTGCCACCTGATTGGCAAACGGCGCCGTCCGCTTGCAACACAGCGGTTTCGTCTCCTCCTCTTCCGCAAAGCTGATGTCCGGAAACAATTCTTTCAGTCGCCTGCGTGCCAAGGCCAGGTTGTCCTTTTGCTGCTCATTACTCCCTATGCAAATCGTATAAACCAAGGCTGTCACGTATCATTTAAAAGCAACTGACATATTCCTTTTCATTCAGGCACGGACTACACGGAAAAACGCGAAAACTTCCGAAACCGGATTCATCAATTAAACAAGTCATCCAGTCCCTGTATCGGTTCGTCCGTTACAGTGCTGTCCGTCGCCTCCGAATCCTTGCAGGGATCATAGCCTTCCGGCAGTTGGAATGTCTCCGTTTCGTCATATCCCAACGTCTTGTCGGCATACACTTTCACCATATATTTGGCCCAGATAGGCAATGCCATCGAAGCACCCTGTCCGTAGAACATGCGGTCGAAGTGGATGTCACGGTCTTCACCGCCTACCCAGCAACCCGAAACCAGCGACGGCGTAAATCCCATGAACCATCCGTCCGAGTTGTTGTTGGTCGTACCCGTCTTTCCACCCATATCGGCTTTCACGCCCAAGCGGCGTACCCGTCCGCCCGTACCTTCATTGATCACGGCACGCAGCATCACCAGCATCTTGTAAGCGCTCGACACACTGATCACCTCCTGCATTTCCGGCGCAAAGGTGGCCAGCACGTTGCCTTCATTATCCTCGATGCGGGTCACAAAGAGCGGTGCCACGCGGATACCTCTGTTCGGGAACGCCGTATAAGCACTCACCATCTCGCCCACCGAGATTTCGCACGGACCCAGGCAAAGTGCAATTGAAGGCACAATTTCCCTGTTGCGTACGCCGAAGCTGTGTACCAGTCTCTTCAGTTCGTACGGATTCAGCTTGCTCATCAGGTTGGCGGTAATCCAATTGTCCGAGTTGGCAAGTCCCCATTTCAGGGTCACCATCTCGCCATATCGTTTGTTGTTGGCATTTCTCGGCGACCACGGTGTTCCGTTCTCATCAAATCCGTGGAACTCTACGTGTCTCATCTGGTCGCAGGGCGAGAATCCGTTCTCCATAGCCAGCGCATACACATAAGGCTTCATGGTCGATCCGATCTGTCTGCGTCCCACCATGCCCATGTCATACTTGAAGTAGTGATGGTTCGGTCCGCCCACATACGCCTTCACATGTCCGTTTCTCGGATCCATCGACATGAATCCGGCTCTCAGGAAGAATTTGTAATAACGTATCGAGTCCATCGGTGTCATCACCGTATCTCTTTCCCCGTTCCAGGTGAACACCGTCATTTCCTCCGGCGTATCAAAAGCCTTTCTGATTTCCTTTTCCGACGCGCCCCCCTCTTTCATCTTCCGGTAGCGGTCCGACTGCTTCATGGCTCTGTCCAGAATAGAGTTCACTTGCTCCTGAGTCAGTTCCCGCGTATAAGGAGCCGTCTTCTGTCCCTTCTTCTCCTTGAAGAAGTAATACTGCAACTCTTTCAGATGTTCCGTCACCGCCTCTTCCGCATACTTCTGCATACGCGAGTCAATGGTGGTATAAATCTTCAGACCGTCCGTATAGAGGTTGTATTTCGATCCGTCTTTCTTCCGGTTCTTCTCACACCAGCCGAAGAGCGGATTGTTTTCCCAGTCCAGCGAATCCTCGTAATACTTCTGCATCTGCCAGCCGCGATATTCCGAACGCACCGGCTTCTTGGCATTCAGCACACCACGCAGATATTCCCGGAAGTAAGTCGCCAATCCCTCGTTATGGTCCACCCGGTGATACGTCAGTTTCAGAGGCAACGCCTGCAGCGAGTCACACTCTTCCTGCGTGATGTATCCCGCCTTGCGCATCTGGTCCAGTACCACATTCCGGCGTCCGCGTGTCCGTTCGTTATACCGCACCGGGTTATACAGCGACGGGTTCTTGCACATACCCACCAGCGTAGCCGCCTCTTCTATTTTCAGGTTTTTAGGTTCACACCCGAAGTACGTATAAGCAGCCGTTTTCACACCCACCGCATTGTTCAGGAAGTCAAACTTGTTCAGATACATCGTCAGGATTTCCTCTTTCGTGTAGTAACGTTCCAGCTTCACAGCAATCACCCACTCTATCGGTTTCTGGAACAGACGCTCCATCACGTTGTCCGCACTGGGCGAATAAAGCTGTTTCGACAGCTGTTGCGTAATCGTACTTCCGCCACCCGCATTCTTCTGCATCAGCACACCACGCTTCAATATCGCGCGAAACAGCGCTTTGGCATCAATTCCCGAGTGTTCGGCAAAGCGCACGTCCTCGGTCGCAATCAGCGCGTTGATGATGTGTGGCGACAAGTCCTGATACCCCACGTACACACGGTTCTCCTTGCTGTACGAGTAAGTACCCAATACCACCCCGTCCTCCGACAGCACTTCGGTGGCAAATTTATAGTTCGGATTTTCCAGGTCTTCCACCGGAGGCATATATCCTATCCAGCCCTTGGCAATGGCGAAAAACACAGCGGCACAAGCCATTATGCCCAATGCCAGCAATATCCAGAGAATTTTTACGATTTTCCTTATCATGACGGATTACAATCTTTCCAATAAACACCAATATTTAGTCCTTTAGTTTTTTAGTTTGTGAGTTTGCGGATTTTTAAATCACTGTATTACTTCAACTTAAAAACTCAAAAACTCACCAACTCACAAACTCACCAACTCAATGGTACAAAGTTACGCAATAATATGGAGAAAATAAAATCTATCTCCAGTGTTTCCACCGGTTCCCCCCTATCAGGTTCACCTTGTACACCAGTCCCGCCGATACGTACTTCCCGTCCTGCAGTTCGAACAGCAGGTTAAAGTGGTCGCTCCACATCGAGTACGTGAATCCCACATTCACCGTTTTCGAGTCATATTCGGCTATCAGGTTCAGTTCCTTATGAAACGCCGGTTTGAAGTTCACCCCCACGGCAGGCCCGTTCAGCGGATAGTCCGTCCGCCTGTTGTACAGCCAGGCGGCATGAACACCCAGCTCCCCTACGCGGACATCGAAGTGCTTGGTCATGGCGAGGTACATGCGGTTAAAAAAACCGTTTGTGTTCCCTTTTACTGCCCAATCCGTATATTCAAAGCCAGCACCTGTTGTCGGGTCATTAACTCCCAATACCACAGCCGGCAAGAATTTCCACCATTCTCCTTCCCGCAGCACCTGAAGCCGGGCAGCAAAATGACGATCCTGATTCACAAATTTTCCATAAGTGATTGCTGGCCAATAGCTATTTTCCTTCTTTCCTTTAAATAAAGTACAGACATACGCTATTTCCAAACGTTTGAGAAAAGTTACATTCAGAAAATAGTTGTAACTGTCATATCCCCACCAATAGTTATTGGGCAGATTATGCCTGTTCAGGAAATTTCCTCCGATTATTAAAGTACCGTCCCGTTGCATGTCTGCACTGGGCATGTGCAGCAACCCGGTCACTCCGTTGGTAAGCTGCGCCTTGCACGTCAGTACTCCGAACAGCAGACATACCCATACGGCTGCCATTCTCTTTTTTCGCATTCTGTTTTTCTTTCCAGCCATCTTTTTCGCTTAAATATTCCAGCTATTTATAAAAATACAAATGAACGCAGATTTTCGCAAATCTCCATAAACCGCCCCAGCCGATTACAAGATTTTGCGAAAATCTGCGTTTCTTCACGTTTCCCGTTTATGGCAAGCTCTACTTAAACAGGCTGACAATTGTTGCCGCCATGGTTGCCAACGACGAGAACGAAGTGGCATAGCCCAGAATGTTTCCGATGTTTGCCTTGTTCTGCTTCTTGTTCGGCACTATAATCTCGCATCCCGGTTCTATCTGTTTGCTACCGTTACCTTTCACCTTCGCTACCTGTCCGTTCATGTAGATGATGAACTTCTTGCTCTTCTTGGCATGCTGGCTGTAACCTCCTGCCTGTCCCAGATAATAGCTGACTTTTTCCCCCTTCCGGTACGACACCGTGTTGGGCATCATCACTGCTCCGTTTATCTTCACCGTGTTTACATATTCCGGAATGTTCAGCACGTCCCCTTCTCTCAACACCAGATCCGCATCCCCTCCGGGATTAGCCAAAGCCGCCTCCAGGTCAATGCCGACCGAGAACAGGCTGTCTACCTGCAGTCCCAATGAGTCAATGGCATTTTCTCCCAACTCACGCCCCATCAGTTTCACCACGTCCTGCATCCGTTTCTTTTCCTCGTCATTCGCTACCCGGATCAGTTTTGCGCCCCGTACGTATGCCGAGTTGGTCACGCCTCCCGCTTTCTTCACCAGGTCACTCAGGCGTTCCGCCTTCGAAGTCAGCGTATACGCTCCTCCGAATATCACCTCTCCCTGTATGCTTACGTTCTGCTGGGTCTGATACCCTGGGCTGCGGCGCACAAACACCTGGTCATACGGTTGCAGCACAAACCCCGGCTGTCCGTCAATCACAAATCCGTCCTTCAGTGCGAAGCTGAACATCTGTCCGATGTTGTCCGTGCTGTTCACGCTCTTCGTGTCCTTGATGCGTCTCGACACGTCCACCCGCACCGTCGAGGCCGCTTCCTTCAGTCCGCCTGCCTGGATAATCAGATCTTCCAGCGTCATGTTGTCTGCGTACGGGTATTCATCCGGTTTCGTCACCTCTCCGTAGATGGTCACACTGCCCAGATCCTGCAGGTCGTGTATGCTGGGTATGTACAGAATGTCGTTCTTGCGCAGCGGTATGTCCGGTATTGTTCCGTTCATCAGCGCCTTCACGTCCACCGACACAATCTCGCTCGTCAGGTCGTCCCGCTGGCGTTGCAGCACAGCCCGGTTGGTAAAGGCATCGTCCATCAGGCCCTGTGCCTTCTCTATCAGGGCACGCACCGTGTTCACCTTTCCATCCAGTGCATAGATGTCCGGGCGATACACCGCACCTTTTATCTCCACCTTGTTCGTAAAGCGGTTCAGGATGGCACCTACCGTCACCACGTCTCCGTCGCGCAGCTGACACACGCTGTAGTCCATTTCGTCCACCGTCTTTACCTCATATTCCATTCCGTTCTGGCGTACCATGCGCACACTCTTGCTGTAAGCGTCCGCGTTGAATCCTCCGGCATACTTGATCAGCGCCGTCAGCGTCTCGTCCTTCTTCATTTCGAATCTCATCGGACGCTTTACGTTTCCGCTCATCTTCACCAGCATGTCGTAAGCCGGCACAATGATTACGTCCCCCTCCTGCAGGCGGATATCATCCTTTATCTTTCCCTGCATGATGAAGTCGTACACATCCACCGCTGCAATCTTCTTTCCGTTTCTCACCAGCTGCACGTTACGCAAGCTACCGATGTCGTTCACACCACCAGCCCGATACAACGCATGAAATACCGTCGAGAATGCCGACAAAGCATACGTTCCCGGCTGCACCACTTCACCCATGATGTTGATCTGAATGGTCCGTGTATTTCCCAGCGTCACCTGTATCTGATTATTTTCATTCGAAAACACCGTTCCCAGCTTGTTCTTCAGGAATCGGTTCGCTTCTTCCACCGTCATACCACTCAGGTAAATCGGTCCCAGTTCCTGCATATTGATTGTCCCATCCGGCGTAATGGTCTGCCGGATGCTGGTCTGGCTGGCTCCCCAGATGTCGATGATTACCTCATCGCCCGGTCCCAGCTGATAGTTGGGCGGTGTTGCCATGTTGTTGTTCGGCTCAAACGTCAGATTCCGGGTATTAAAGATATTTCTTCCAAATACCTGATCCTCCTGTGCCAAGTCTTCTGTAGTCGGCTGGTTGTTCGTCAGGGCGGTTGTCTCATCCTGGGCTTCCTCCCGCAGACGTGCTTCGTTCAGTTCCGTACCCTGCATATTAGCAGCATTTGTTCCCACTTCCTGCTCATACTGCTTTTTAATCCGTTCTGCCTGTTCTCGTGTTACTCCCTTTCGGGCTAGCTCCTTTGCAATTTGTTTTTGTTCTTTCCCTTCCTGGGTAGCCTGTTTCACATATTCTATCACCTGCTGGTCCGTCATCTTCGTTTGTGCATACACTTTAGAAACCGTGCATGTCACCAAAAACAATGGGACGATCAGTAAACGCTTCATCTTCATATTCTTTTTATCTTCTTCAATTTATCGAATTATTTTTTATTTTTCTCCAGATATCTTCTCCAAACAGAATCCAACCGGCTGTTCCAATAAAAGCTAAGAACATACATCCTATTAGAATCACCATTTTGCGTGGAGCCACAGGCCGTAACGGAACTGTTGCAGGCTCCACTACTGCAAACACAGGTTTAGCTTCTTGCAATTTTCCTTGCGCCATTTGCAGTTGGGTTGCCATTTGGTTATAAATCTGATACGCCAAGTTCATTTCATTCTGCAAGCGCTCTCCTTCTATTTTCGACCGTTGCGTAAACAGACTCTTATTTTCATCCACATAATTAGCGTATTTTTGTTGGGCCTCATAATATTCCTTCTGTTTTTCCTTATAGAGTTTTTCCCAATACTCACAATCTCCGGCAGCTTTTTTAGTTCGGTAAGCAGTCACATAATCCTGAAGTTTAGCCACCACACTGTCTGCCACGGTTGCAGCCACTTCTGGGTCCTGCATAGTTACTGTTATAGTTGTAAAGCCTGTTTTTTTGTCAACATTAGCTTCCATCGTTTTTTTTATCGCGCCTACTTTCCCAGCTTCAGCTATTGTCAATTTAAAAGGATTCAAAGTATCCACTTTCATTGTCTCGTTTTGGGACTTAAACAACGAGATAACTCCACCAACCATTTTACCAGGTAAACCCACTACACTACTCCACCATGGACGCTTCACTGTACTCATATATTCATTCAATGCCATTATCGTATCTGAATCCACAGGTTTTACTGGCATCGAATAAAGCTCTAATGCAAACGGATTAGATGTTAAAATATCTGGGAATAACAAGATATTTAATGCATCGCTTTCGGTACTCGTTGCTAAATTTCCGAAACCCATCATCGCTGCCATACTTGCCAGACTGCTGCTTGTCCGGCGAGTTGACTCTGGTGCCAGTGTTACAGTCACACTATATTCTTTAGGAATACTAAAAGCAATTATTAGCCCTATAACCAACGCGCCTCCCAATGCCTTATAAAAAATTTGTCTCCGTTTCCATAGCTTTTGGGCAAGTTCAAGCAGATCAATTTCCTGTTCTTCCTGTGGAAGTTTGTTCTCCAAATTTTCCATTCCTTTGTTCGCTTATAGTCTATTTGTAAGTAAAACAATTCATCTTGTATGCATTAACCCTGAGCACTCTCATGTTTATGATCCAGCTCTTCAAATTTCGAGTTCTGGCTGATAAATTCCGGTACCAGTTCCTTCATGGCTGCCACAATCTGCATATCGTCATACGTGTAACTGGTCTTTATCAGATTTTCAATCTGCACCTTCACCTGATCATAATCATACTCCCTCACATTGGCAATCATGATTTTCTCGTGATAAGTCGGTTTGGTCAGTTCCTTCACATTCAGCAGTTCTTCGTACAGCTTTTCTCCCGGCCGCAATCCTGTAAATTCTATTTTTACGTCCGTTCTTCCTGACAGGCTGATCATTCGTTTGGCCAGATCCACAATCTTCACCGGCTTACCCATGTCGAAAATGTAAATTTCCCCTCCGTTGCCCATGCTACCAGCTTCCAGTACCAACCGGCAGGCTTCCGGAATGGTCATAAAGTAGCGGATAATGTCCGGATGGGTCACCGTCACCGGTCCTCCCCGACGGATCTGTTCCTTGAAGCGGGGAATCACCGACCCGTTCGATCCCAACACATTGCCGAAGCGGGTCGTAATAAACTGTGTGCTTTTTCCACCCTGTTTCTGCAATTTCTTGGCCAGACTCTGCACATAGATTTCACAGATGCGTTTCGAACATCCCATTACATTGGTCGGGTTCACCGCCTTGTCGGTCGAAATCATCACGAATTTCTCCGCCCCGTATTTCACCGCCAGGTCTGCTACCGTCCGCGTACCGTTCACATTCGTCTGAATCGATTCCGATACGTTGTCTTCCATCATCGGCACATGCTTGTAAGCCGCAGCATGAAAGATGTATTGCGGCTTGTATTTCCGGAATATTTCTTCCATCCGGGTAACGTTCGCGACGTCCGCTACAATAGTCACCGCCTTCAGATCCCGCCACTTGTCCAGCAGTTCCAGCCGGATATCGTGCAGCGGAGTTTCCGCCTGATCCACCAGAATCAGCTGATACGGTGCAAAGGTAGCCACCTGCCGCATAATCTCACTGCCAATCGATCCGGCCGCTCCCGTTATCATCACCCGCTTTCCCTCTAAGTGCGAAGCAATTTTCCGAGTATCTATCACGATCGGTTCCCGCTGCAACAGGTCTTCTATCTGCATTTCCTTCAGTTCCGATTGGTTCAGCATCTGTCCGTTCCACTCACCCAGTGGCGGAGCCGTCATCAGTTTCACACCTCCGCTCAGCAGCTGGTCCAGCATCTTCGAGTTCTTCAGTTCCTCCATCTTGGCAGGCGACACAATGATGGTTCTTGTTCCCTGTTCTGCCATCCGGTCAGCCAGTTCTCCATTGTTGGCATACACCTTTACCCCCATCAGCACCTTGCCGATCAATTCCGGCTCGTCGGCAATGAAACCGCGCAGGATGTATCGGTTACTCAGGTTTACCCGCAACGATTTGGCGATGTTCACCCCAATCTCCTTGGCACCGTAAATAAATACATTCGTCTTATGCTTATAGTCCACATTCAGCGATTCGAACAGTTGTTTCGCTATCATGCGCGAGATAGCCATCAGTCCGAAATTGAACATAAACGCTACCAGCAGCAGGCTGCATCCCGGCAATCCTACTCTGCCAAAATTGTTCGTCACAATCCGCAGCACCATCAATACGGCATAAGCCACAGCCAATGCCACAAATATCCGCAGAATATCCACGAACGAGGAGTAACGCAGCACCCCCGAATACGTTTTAAATAATTTGAAGAACACCAGGTTCACGCCTACACACCACAAAACGGCAATGTCAATGTGTTCGATATTCGCCAATACCAGCGAAAGATTATACCTTAACACATAAGCAGCCAAACACGAAATGGCTACTATAAACACATCAAACAGCAGAATGGCCCAAATCGGCAAAACCCTGATTGACAGGTAACGTTTGAACGAGAATTTATTGCTCATGTCGATCTACTCTTTTTATACTCTATATAATTTCGGGCAAAAATAACTATTTTTGCCCGAAATTATTACATTTTACCTAAAAATATTCATAAAGGATTTTCCTTAGTCCTTTCCCTTCTCTGTTTATTCCTTATCGTTCAAGACTTTACCGCTTTCTCCCGTAGCGAAGCTTCATGGAGGTGGTAATACTTTTTCATAAAAATCAGATAAACAATCCCTAAGAGCACTACGCATCCTGCCAGATACAGATACCCATTGTCTCTGCATTGCAAATACCCGATGGCCACCACCGCCTGTACTGCCATGTACAGCAGCGACACAAGCACATGCGGCACATGCAATTCGTTTGCCATCAGCTGGTACAGATGTTTGCGGTGCGGCAGCCCGATATTCTCGTGCAGCATCAACCGGTGTACAATGGTCAGCACACTGTCCACCCCGTATACTGCCAGCAGCACAATCCAGCTGAAATCCTCTGTCTGCATCACCAGTTTTCCGATCAGAAACAGAAGAATAAAAGCGATGCTCACCGATCCCACATCTCCGGCAAAACACTTGGCTCGTTTGCGGAAATTGAACAGGCAGAAAACGAGCACCGACAACATCACAATATAGATGAAGTCAGATTCCACAAATGCCACCACCGCCCTGTTGACGTACGCCAGCACCGCCAGTATCACCAGCGAATACCCGCCCGTTATGCCGTTGATGCCATCCATAAAGTTATAGGCATTGATAATGCCTGTACATACCACCAGAGCAACAGCTACCCACCACCAGGGCAATGCATACAGTCCCCACTGGCCAAACATCAATGCCATGGCTGTAAAGTGGAACAGCAACCGGACACCTTGCGACACCGACCGTATATCGTCCGCCATACTGATAAACGCCACCAGCGTCAATGCCAGCATAAACCACGGATACTCCCCGTGATTGGTCACAAAATAAGCCAAAGCTCCCACATAGAAGATAATACCTCCCCCACGCAACGTTATACGCGTATGGCTACTCCGCTCATTCGGTTTATCTATGATATTCAGTTTATCCGCAATGCGGAAATACAACAACTCTATAGCCAGCAAAGCTATTGCTATAATTACATATTCCATTTTCCTTATTTTATTTTTAATGTTGAGGGTTGAGGGATGAGGGTTGAGGGATGAGCGTTTAACGTTGAGGGATGAGCGTTTAACGTTGAGCGTTTAATGTTCATATTTCCATAAACTCTTACCTCTAAACTCTAAACCCTAAACTCTAAACCTTAAACCCTAAACTCTAAACCATAAACCCTAAACTCTAAACCCTAAACCTTAAACCCTAAACTCTAAACCCTAAACCTTAAACCCTAAACCTCCCCCTCACCCTTTCGAATTCGAAGATAACGAATTTCTCAAGCCGGAAAGTTGTCGAGCTATAATTTCTATTTTTTCCTCTGTTTGGGCGTATTCTTCTGAAGTGATATATCCCAAATCTGTAGAAAGTTCAATTTGACACAACACTTCCATCAGTGACCCGTATGCAATTTCAATAAAATGTACCTGTTCTTTATTCGAGCGTCTGCTAAGCCCTTCCGCAATATTAGAAGGAACAGATATCACAGCTCGCCTAAGCTGGTCACATAATGCGTACATTTCTTTGCCTGGGAATTTATCTAACATTAAATATACATGCTTCACCAATTCCCTTGCATTCTGATACACATTAAGTCTTTGAAACGTGAACATCCTTTCTCCCATGTTATTTTTTTAATGTTTAGTGTTGAGCGTTGAGGGATGAGGGTTGAGCGTTTAGTGTTGAGCGTTTAGTGTTGAGGGATGAGGGTTGAGCGTTTAGTGTTGAGGGATGAGGGATGAGGGTTGAGCGTTTAACGTTGAACGTTCATATTTCCATAAACCCTAAACTCTAAACCCTAAACCTTAAACCCTAAACCCTAAACCATAAACCCTAAACCATAAACCCTAAACCATAAACCCTAAACCTTAAACCTTAAACCCTAAACCTTAAACCCTAAACCTTAAACCCTAAACCTTAAACCCTAAACCATAAACCCTAAACCTTAAACCCTAAACCATAAACCCTAAACCAACGACATAATATCCTCTTCGCCTAACGGCGCATACGGTCCATCCTTTACTTCCAGAATCACCGAGCCGCTTTCCAATACCTCCAATGTATGCCATTGTCCGGCTGGAATGTGTACCCCATAACTGCCTGTTTTCGGATCAAGCACTACCTGTTCCGTTTCCTCCTTCCGGTCGTTATAATACATCACCTTTATTTTTCCTCTCAGCAACACATACGTTTCCGCCGTATGCCGATGACGGTGTATAGGCAATACTGTTCCAGGCTCCAACGCATTCAGCAAACGTTGTGCCTTTGCATCTAAGCTGTCATGCAGATTATGATTCATACGCAACCTCGGACTTTCTTTCGCCTGTTGCGTCACTTCATCCAATAGCGTTTCATTAATCAGTCTCATATTTATTATGTTTTGAATGTTTAATGTTGAGGGTTGAGAGTTGAGGGATGAGGGTTGAGGGATGAGGGTTTAGTGTTGAGGGTTTAGCGTTGAGGGATGGGCGTTGAGGGATGGGCGTTGAGCGTTCATATTCCCTTACCCCCTAAACTCCAAGCCATAAACCCTAAACCATAAACCCTCAACCATAATCCCTAAACCATAATCCCTAAACCTTAAACCCTAAACCTTAAACCCTAAACTCTAAACCATAAACCCTAAACTCTAAACCATAAACCCTCAACCCTAATCCTTCCCAAACGACAAAATCGTCTTTTTCAATCCATCCTTGGCCCGTACCGGCATCCTTTCTATGCCCAATGCCTTTTTTATCTTTGCATTGCTCGCCACATAATTTTCGGTCAGTTTTCCCAACCGTTCCTCATTCAACGGCAAATGCAAGGTAGTGCCGATGCTTGCCACTCCTTCCATCAGGCTACGGTTTATTTTCCAGATATGAGCTTTCTTTCCCATAGCCTCACACATCACCTCGATCAGTTCGTTGGTCGACAACGCTTCATCATCCGCCATGTGGTATATTCCACTCTGTACATCCTTTGTCAGCAGTCCTTCCACCACAAAGCACAGGTTATCGATGCTGGTAAACGTACGTCTGTTCTCAAACGCTCCCAGCGGCCAGGGTATTCCTTTGTTCACCACCCCATACAGTAGGTTCAGATTCCCTTTGTTACCCGGTCCGTGAATCATGCAAGGCCGCAGGATAAACACCCGTTTACTTGCCGATTCTTCATTCTTCATTCTTAATGCTTCATTTTTCAAGATGTACTCTTCCGCCTTTATCTTGCTTTCCCCGTAGGGACCTTTCGGTGCGGGTACCACCTCTTCAGTCAGCACATCGCCGGGCACCTTGTCAGCAGCCGCCTTCACCGAACTGAAAAAGATAAAGCGTTTTGCTTCCGACTTCAGGAAGTAATCATATATCTTCTGTGTCAGTCCCGTGTTCACATCAAAATACACCTGTGCTGCCGCCCGGTTCTTGGTATCATGTGCTTTCCCGGCCAGATGAATGATGGCATCCATGGGAGGAATCGCATTGTCATCCACATCCTTCCAGCTGAATGTTTTCTCCACCCCCTCTTTCACCGGTGCCACAATATCCACTCCATACAGTGTATGTTCCTTTTTCAAGGCGTTCACCAGATTGGAACCCACAAAACCGTGAATCCCGGAAATCAATATCTTCATATTTCTATTTTCCTATCAGCGAATTTACCAGATTTACATATTGCCCGGTAACCACCTCTTTCGAATATTTTTGTTTGATTACCGCCATTCCTTTTTCTCCCATAATGCTTAATTCTTTCCTCGAAATGTTCTTCAACCAATCAGTCATTTCATTCACTTTGCGCTCATAGTCTTTTTCTGTCACTAATTTGGCACAACCATATTCTTGTAAGAAATTCACAATCGGAGTAGCTTTTCCCGAACAAACTAATAAAGGTTTACCACATGCCATTATCGTATATACCTTTGACGGGAATCCTTGCATTTCCATTTCTGGAGTCATAAAAATAAACTGAACATCTGAATAAGCCAATATACTCGGCATCAGATCCCTAGGTTGATAGGGCAATAGATGAATCTTATCCAAACACAATTTTTCTTTCTCATCCTCAATGAATGACTTCATTGCCCCTTCACCTATAATAAAAAATTCTATAGGCTCATCCTTCAATTTTTGTGCAATTGATATTAACGGTTTCCAATCCTGTGCATAACCGATATTGCCCGCATATAATACTTTTAATGCATTGGTTTTAGGAAAATAATCCGGATTCAGCAAGGACAGATCCCCCATCTCAGGACAATACAAAGCTGTGTCTACAAAATTCGGAATAATATGCAACTTACGCTTATCTAAAAAACGGTCTACAATGGTATCATAAAAAACCTGGTCTATGGTAGTCACCGCAGCCGATTCCCGATATACATATCTTTCCATTTTTCTTAATGCAGACACGATCAATCCCTCATCCCGATGTAAAATGTCCGGATATATTTCCTGTACATTATAAATGGCCTTACATCCCTTTATTTTAGCCAACCAACTGTTAATAACTCCAATAGTCAATGGAGGCGAAGGAGACAATATCACTTCTATATTCCTTAAACTTAACCCTATCAGAAAGGCAAAAATATGCCAATAAGCAAAACCGAACAGTCTCAATAAAGTACTTTTAAATTTCTTTTGTGGAATATGGATTACCTGTATACCGTGAAAATCGCTTTCTTTGCATACTCCCCAGACTTTCCATTTTAACGGTTGTCTGGCCAGCTGTTCTTCTACTACATTGTAATGAGGCGTCGTGGTCAATACTACTACTTCATATCCATTTTCCTTAAATTTTAAGGCAATATCATTATATAAATATGCAGTAGAGACCCCGTCAGGACTAAAAATCAAGCTATGAATCAATATTCGCTTAGTCATAATCAGCTATTAAGTTATGAAGAAGTTAGAGTTTCCCAAAAATGTGTCATAAATCTACCAGACCTAAACTCTAAACCTTAAACCCTCAACTCTAAACTATAAATTTTATTTTCTCCAAACCATCTTATTCACCACCCCTGTATAACTTTGTATCAGTTTCACCACCTTAGTCGATACGTTTTCATCGGTATAGGTCGGCACCGGAAGACCATGATCCCCATTGTTATTCATTTCAACGGCAATGTCTACCGCCTGCAGCAACGAATGTTCGTCAATACCAGCCAATATAAAACAACCTTTATCCAACGCTTCCGGCCGTTCTGTACTGGTACGTATGCAGACAGCCGGGAACGGATGTCCCACACTGGTAAAGAAACTGCTTTCCTCGGGCAACGTTCCGCTGTCCGACACTACAGCATAAGCATTCATCTGCAAACAGTTGTAATCATGAAATCCAAGCGGCTCATGCTGAATCACCCTCTTATCCAACTGGAATCCGCTTGCTTCCAGCCGCTTGCGACTACGGGGATGGCAACTGTACAAGATAGGCATATCATACTTAGCCGCCATTTTGTTGATCGCAGTGAACAAGGATACAAAGTTCTTCTCCGTGTCAATGTTTTCTTCCCGATGGGCACTCAGCAGGATATATTTCCCTTTCATCAGCCCCAGGCGTTTGTGTATGTCACTGGCCTCTATGTCCGGCAGATTATTGTGCAAAACTTCTGCCATGGGCGAACCGCTTACATACGTACGCTGTGGAGCCACATTCGTAGCATTCAAATAACGGCGTGCATGCTCACTGTAGCAAATGTTCACATCGCTGATAATATCTACAATTCTCCGGTTGGTCTCTTCCGGCAAACATTCGTCAAAACAGCGGTTACCGGCTTCCATGTGGAATATAGGAATGTGCAAACGTTTGGCACCAATCACACTCAGACAAGAGTTGGTGTCTCCCAATACCAGAACAGCATCAGGTTTTATCTGTACCATCAGTTTATAACTCTTGTCAATGATGTTACCCATAGTTGCCCCTAAGTCATCCCCTACTGCATCCATATATACTTCCGGGTCAGCCAATTTCAAATCCTTGAAAAATACACCATTCAAGTTGTAATCATAATTCTGTCCCGTATGAGCCAGAATGCAATCAAAATAAGTTCTACATTTGTTGATTACAGCCGCCAGACGGATAATTTCAGGCCGGGTTCCTACAATAATCAGCAATTTAAGTTTTCCGTTATTTTTAAATGATACCATTGTTTTAAAGGTTTATTGTTTAATATTTATGGTTGAACGTTTAAGGTTGAGAATTTAGGGTTAAGGGTTCACTATTCCTTAAACCTTAAACCCTACCTCCTATTCCCCCATTACTTTCTCAAAAAAAGTATCCGGATGATTCGGGTCAAACAGTTCATTGGCCCACATCACAGTCACCAGGTTTTCCGTATCACTCAGGTTAATGATGTTGTGCGTATAACCGGGCAACATATGTACAGCTTCAATTTTATCGCCGCTCACATCAAACTCTATAACTTCATCGCTGCCTATCTTACGCTGCTGAATCAGTCCATGTCCGCTTACCACAATGAAAAACTCCCATTTTGTATGATGCCAATGCTGTCCTTTGGTAATACCCGGCTTAGATATATTGACACTCACCTGTCCGCATTTGCCTGTCCTTAGCAGTTCCGTAAAACTTCCCCTTTCATCCACATTCATTCTCAGCGGAAAGGCCACTTTCTCTTTAGGCAAATAAGACAGATAAGTAGAATACAGTTTCTTGGCAAACGACTGATCGGGAATTTCCGGAATCATCAATGTCGTCGGTTGTTCGGCAAATGTATGCAGCAGGTCGACTATATCTCCCAAAGTCACCTTATGGGTTATAGGCACGGCACAATACTTTCCGTTATCTTGCAATACAGTTTCCAATCCGTCAAACTCACAACGGTGTTCCTGTCCCGTCAGTGCCGCAATCATCTCTTCCACCAAATCATCGATATAGAGCATTTCCAACTTTGCACTTCGGTCATTCACCTTAATCGGTAGTCCGTTCGCAATATTATTGCAGAAAGTAGCCACTACACTATTATAATTGGGCCGACACCATTTTCCAAACAAATTAGGGAAACGATACACCAAAACTTTGGCTCCTGTTTCTTTCTCATATCTGAAAAACAGTTCCTCACCTGCCAGTTTTGATTTCCCATAATCCGACTCTCCATAACGTCCTATCAACGTAGCCTGAATGGAACTCGACAGCATTACCGGGCATGTATTCCTATGCTTCTTCAGCGTATCAAGCAGAGTCGATGCAAAGCCAAAATTTCCTTGCATAAACTCTTCCTGATTTTGAGGGCGGTTTACCCCTGCCAGATTAAAAACGAAATCGGCCTTTTTGCAGAAATCATCCAGCAATTCCGTTGGAGTATCCAGATCATACTCCATCACTTCGGAAATTTTCACCGGATAGTTCCGTGCCTTTCCATCTTTGATATTATTCAATTGTGCACACAAGTTCTTTCCTACAAATCCATGTGCACCAGTCACCAATATTTTCATATTCTCAATATTAAGGGTTGAGAGATGAGGGGTTATTGTTAAGGGATGAGGGATAAGCGTTAAACATTCATTATTCCCTAAACTCTAAACCTTAAACCCTAAACTATCCTCACTCCGATCTGATCTCTTTTCCTTTTGCCTTTTCGATTAACCCCAGATCTTCCTGAATAAACCGCAAGCGCATCAATTGTTTCTTCATACCTTCCACATCCAATCTGTCCGTGTTGTGACTATGATAATCTTCGATTCTCGAAACATCTTCATTTCCTTGCGTAAAATACTTGTCGTAATTCAGGTCACGGTTATCACACGGAATGCGGTAATAGTTACCCATATCAATAGCTTTTGCCATTTCCTCACGGGTCACCAGTGTTTCATACAGTTTCTCACCATGACGTGTACCGATAATTTTTACTTCTGTATCTCCATATTTGGGATTGACCTGAGCATAAATCTCTTTCAAAGCGGTAGCTAAAGTATCCAGTGTAGCAGCTGGTGCTTTTTGCACAAACAAGTCACCATTATGTCCATGCGTGAATGCATAGATTACCAAATCAACAGCATCGTCCAGTGTCATCATAAACCGCGTCATGTTAGGGTCGGTAATGGTAATCGGCTTACCCTCCATCATTTGGTCCACCCAAAGTGGTATAACCGATCCACGGCTTGCCATCACGTTTCCATAACGTGTACAACAAATGGTAGTCGCCGCTCCTTCGCCCAGCTCTCTACCTTTGGCTATAGCCACTTTTTCCATCAGAGCTTTCGAAATCCCCATGGCATTGATAGGATAAGCAGCTTTATCAGTCGATAATACCACCACATTCTTCACACCATGTTCAATAGCCGACAGCAGCACATTTTCAGTTCCCAGCACATTGGTACGGGTAGCCTCCATCGGAAAGAATTCACAGCTCGGTACTTGCTTCAGTGCAGCAGCCGAGAACACATAATCCACTCCGCGCATAGCAACATCGACCGAAGTCTTGTTCCGTACATTTCCAATATAGAATTTTACTTTCGGATTCTGCAACCGATGGCGCATATCGTCCTGTTTTTTTTCATCACGACTGAAAATACGAATTTCCTTGATGTCTGAATCAAGGAAACGACGTAATACAGCATTACCAAAAGAACCTGTTCCTCCGGTAATGAGAAGGGTTTTGTTTTCGAATATACTCATATTTTATTTTTATTTGAGTTTATTTATTGTTTTAAAAAAAGAATTCCAACCATCCTGATTTATTTCATAATGATACGGTGGGAATTTCTTGAATCCGTCATCTGTCATTTGTATTATTCTGAAAGCCCAAGCTTCAGGTTCGTCATACTTAATAAAACAGGCTCCTTCATATTTACTTATCACATGCTTTGCATAAGGCAAGTCAGAAACCAAAATTGCGATTCCTGCTCCTGCTGCTTCTAACAAAGGGAGGCCTATCGTTTCAATAAAACTGGGAAAAAGTAATGCGTCCATTTTATTATACTCTTTTAGAAGCATTTTGTGTGCGAGCATCCCATGAAATAGAAAATTATCCTCTAAACCTGCATCTTTTACTTTCCTATAAAAAGAGCTGCCACTATTTAAATCCAAAGTAAGATGTACACGAATCCGATTCAAAAGTTCGGGTCTCAACTTCCGTATTTTCCGTAAAGCTTCGACCAAAACTATATGATTTTTATAGGGGAAATAATCAGCTGGATATATAAAATCAATCTCATTCGTGGAATGAGAATCAATGATAGCCGATTCTGCAGATATTTCAATTTGTGGAGAAACGACTAATATTCTATGTGAATCGAAATCGAATCTTTCAGCGAAACATTCCTTGATAGGCTGCGTTTGGACAGCAAAAAAAGTATTGTCCCTTATATATTTTCTAACAAAAAAAGGATATATACGGCTATAAAGGAAACATAAAAGTTCATCCCGCTTAAGAGGATTCCATTTATGATTTGATAAAGGTAATAACTGATGATAGTAAATCAACTGCGGGACGTTTTTATCGAAAAAAACACCTGTATTCTGAAACGAAATAATCAAATCAACCTTCATACCGTTTCTTTTCACCCAGTGATAAAGCCCAAATCGATCCCAAAAATAACGCTGTACCCATTTTACTGTATTGACATGAACGTATTCAATGTTAGTCTTATGTACAACATTAAAACATGGATTAACGAAGACTATATATTTATCTAATGTATCACAGGGGATATTAGACAAGAATTGCGTCAGAATAGAAATTGCTCCTCCCTTACGTGCAGCTGTTGCGTTTACTATTATTGTTGACATTTCAAAACTATTTTCGTATAACGACTTGATAATGACATTGATAATAAAAATATCACTAACAATATGCTACCTATACCAAACAAATAACCTTCAAATATAAAATGAAGCCCAAAAAAAACTAATAATTGAAATACTAAAATATCTAAGTGTGATTTTAACTTATTCATCAAATAATCTTTTACTGAAATGAAATACAAACAAAAAAAAGAAAAGAAACCCAAAATTCCTGTCATAGAAAGAAGAGCTAACCAAGATGACCCTGGTTCTAACGTACCTTCAGATTTAGAATAATCTCCTGCGCTATGACGAATATCCAATGATGAAAAACCAACTCCAATTATTGGATTATTTTTAAATTCATACAATCTATTATTCCACTTTATAGTTCTAGAATTCTCACCATCATCCATTCTTTCTTGAATTTCCTGTTTTTTTTCAAAAACAGCAAGTTGGCTTTTCCACAAAGGGAAAGATATTACTAGAATTGGTATAGAAATTAAAACTAAACGGAAAAATTTGCGCTTAGATTCCTTAAATAAAGAAAACAAAAAAGATACCAAAAATGCAGCTAATGCAGAACGTGACCCGGCTATTAGCATTGTAAATAATGAAATCAATATAAGGAAAATTGCCCACTTAGCATGTCGAAATCTTAATAAATATATTAAATAAAACGTTGATATTGCAGCTATAGGTGCCATCATCATAGAATATCCTGTTATTCCTTTAAATCCTAAATCCTTTTTATCTATTCCAATACCCCAAATAAGAAACGCTAAAATGCTTACTAAGGTTATTATTACACAAAACTTTATCAACAAAAAGAAAATATTAAGCCGTAATTGATTAGTTTTTTCATTATAAAATAATGGTCCAAAAACAATATAAATTATAAAATATAAAAGAAAGCGTTGATATGGCTTAATTTCAGAAGGTATATCATTAAATACAATTGAAAAAGAACAAATTAATAGAAATAATAAACAACACCTATTAATCTGTACATAACGGATATTACTACAGATAATAAAAAATAATATTGCTATAGCAGCATAGTACAACCCTCCTATAATATTCAAAAAAGGAATAACACTTATTATCAATAGCAAAGCACAAATATTAATAACAACTTTCTTTATTGCCATCATTATTAAACTCGTATAAATAAAATACTACTTAGAAATTATTCGGCAAAAACTAAAATATGAAAATATAGACAATCTGTGTATTACTTAAATTCAGTAAATCGATTTTAATGTTCAATCAATTTTTACTATATATGTATCTCTATATAATCCGATCTATAAACAACAGACAATTCATATAATTAGTTAAATTTTACCTTCAATTATTTAGTTGTAACATTTAATCAACTTAAATATCTGATTATCATGCGATAAATAAAATTACAAATAACTCATTTATAAGTTTTATCTTTAAATTGAATAAATATCTAAAATTACCAGCATTAATAATCAAACATTTGACAAAATTTGGATATCTAAATAGTTAAATAACTAACTTAAATTCATTCATGTGATATCATCTCGAATAATTTTTATTGTTCTATTTCATACGATACTAATCATTATTATTAAAAGATGCTACTATATAATATCCCTCCCCCATATAAAAATATGGAATAATCGCATAGAATATAAAAATACGAACTTATATTTTTTATATTTAACAGCAGTTTTAATCATTAAAAGATTTTTCCGAATCAAAATTCTTTTCTTCAATCCACAATTACCATTCTTCTTCATGTAATAATCTTGAATTTTGAAAACTCCTTCATTATATTTTTTAGCTTTCTCAAAATTCATAAAATGAGAAGCGCTACTTTTCAGAACTCTATATACAGTAGTCACTTCGTCCAAGAACTTTATCTTTAAGCAGGAACTGATTTCTAAAACAAGAGGGTAATCGCCAATAATAAAACCATCGGGAACCGATTGTGCGAACTCCCTTTTATAAACCCAAGTACAAGGAGCAATAAACCATCCTTTCACTAAAAAATCTTCATAAGTATACTTGATAGGATATTTTTTCGATTTGAAAAAGGCTTTCAGAAATTTTCCTTGTTCTTGATAATAGAAATTCACATCCGTACAAACTAATCCATATTCAGGATTCTTCTCCAGAAACTCCACCTGTTTTTGCAACTTCAATGGATCTATCCAATAATCGTCCCCTTCGCAGATTGCGATGTATTTTCCCCGACACGCTCTGATACAACGCCTACCGTTAGCTTTCGTGCCTACATTGTAGTCTGCAGTAATCACCCGTATGATATCAGGATATTTTTCCGCATATTCAAAAACGATTTTACGGGTTTCGTCCGTGCTGAAATCCTCTCCGATGATAAACTCAAACGGGAAGGTAGTCTTTTGCATCAATACGCCCTCGATACATTGCCGGATGTAAGGACCATGATTATAAGTAGAAGTACGCACGCTTACCACCGGATGTGGCTTTTCTTCGATCACCCGGTTGGGCAACTCGTATGAATCCGCTATCCTCTTTTCTATTTCTTCAACCGATAAAATCATTTTAATTCACCTCTTAAATAATTCAGAATGTAATCTTTTGTAAAATCAAGCAGGTTGCGTCCTTTCTTCCGGATATTGTCCTGACGAATACTATCGTACAAGTCAATCATATCCGTGACAATCTGGCAATCCACACCAAGCATTTTCGCCAAAGCCTCAAAAGCAACCAGTCCGGTCGGTATATCTTCTTCGATGTACCTCAATTGCGGTACCGAATTTTTCTGATATGTAGGCGTACGCCCAATGGCTTGGCTCAAGCTCTCTCCTTCTATCCGAACCACCCCATAGGTTATATCCAGCCAATGTTGTGCCGACAGTACACTATTGTTTAAATATTCAAGAAATTGCTTCCTTATATTTCTCAGAATTTCTATTTCATTATCATGCTCGGCTTCTAATGCACGCAATCCATTCGTCAATTTCCTCCATACATCTTCACGTGGATTTTCTTCTAGTCCAAATACATCAATACCCAAAGCAGCTGCTATATGCAATCTTACTTGATCAATTTCTTCCAATACATGCCCTACTTCCGGACGACTGGCAATTCCATCTATATAAAAAGAAAAGACTTCGCCGTTATTCTTTCGTTTTTCTATCTCATCATAATTCAATAAATATGTAGCACAATGAAAAACCGCACCTATATTATTCAATGAAGTCAAAGCTGGAACAGTTGACAAAGCTGCTTGTGGAAATAGCCGCTTTACAAATTCTATCTGTACCAAGTTGAAATCCCCTTCCAACGATGCAATCCATGTACGCTTCCTACGTTTGATATAAGCCACATCAGGTTTGGGAGCTTTGCATGAATACGGGCAAGTAGAAAAACATACAATAGGATATCTCTCCCCTACAATCCTCCATAAGTAAGGAGTAGCTACCGAACGCGAAGGCGATAACACAATCGGTGTCCTTTTCTTCCAAATTCCAGCATCGCACATATTCTGTACTGCCTCTTCCTGATAAATAGAAGGCAGAGCAATAATCACGATATCGGAATTCAAAATCATATATTCTAAATCAGTAGTTACACAACTATCACCCAGTGTCAGAAACTTAGACACTTCCTTGTTAGTATTCTCCGGACGTTCCAGATACAACCCATTTCCTTTCCTGATAGAATCAATAACCAAGTTTCCATGCACACTTGGACGGTTATACCCGATTACCCTATAACCTTGTGATAAATAATCTGCTAAAAAGGCTCTTCCACTTTGGGAAGCTATTCCATATATTCCTATAACCATAGTCTTACTTCTTATTTACATAATAGTCATAAAATTCTTTCACCCTTTTATCCAACAGCAACGGTTTCAGAATTTGTCCCAAATAAATATCCGGATTATAATTTAATTCTTGAAGATAGATATTTTTACCCGATATTACAATATCCCAACCACACAAAGGCATAAAAGGAATCTGCATTGCCAATTCTTCACATAATCGAGCAACATCTTTCCAATGAGGTACTTCCACACCGGCAATTTGTACATCGGTATCTGGATGTGAATGCACTTTACGCAATTCAGCATCGGAAGGATATATAACAGCATATTCTATCTTTCCTGTTTCCACATTGACTGGACAGAGCAATCCTTCCTTAGCGATATTATCAACAAACGTATCTTTTCTGCCGAAACGGTGCACCGCCGCCGCTACAAAAGCCCGATGAGTTGTCGGTGACAACATAGTAAACACGCGCAACGTATTCAACGTATTTGGATTGACGTCATGCGAGAAGCCTTCTTGTACAAACATCCGTTGTACCAAATATCCTGATAAAGCAGCTAAAAAATGTTCAATGTCATTTTTGCTAATTTTTTCCGAATTCCATAAGAAACTTCCATTCACAAAAGCCAATTTACCAATGCCGCGTCCACTTCCACCATCATATGGCTTTAAATAAAAGCACTCACCTTGGCGGATACACTGAATCAAATCGCCCACAGACTTAATACTATTGTCATGCCCAATGCTAAAATAATGTCCTTTTTCAATATAGCCAATAGTCGGAATTACATTACAAAAATTTGAAAAAAAACGTTCGCATACTAACTTGTTATGGGCTATATAATAGTATTTCCAATCTATTAATTCAAAATCCCTAAAATGGACTAAATCGGATATATAATCTTCTTTTTTATATGTATCCCAATCATACCACACCAGTTTATCCGAATTAAAACCTGACAAAAAGCATCGCATGCGTTGCCCTAAAGAAAAACGTGCATTGATAGCGGGAATTTTCTTTGAAACTTTTTTCTCTGCTGAGAAAAAATTCGGATGATATAAATTCCCCAATAACAATCGCAGAAATTTATTTCTAACTATATTTAAAAGTTTACTCATGTTTTAAAAGATGCATTATACGTTCTTTCTCGGTCAAAACAACCGGATTCTCGTAATCGTTGACTAAATTTATCATTCCATATTTCATGGGACGAGTGACAAAATCTCCCTTGTACTTAGCATTGACAATGCCAGGAGCCGAAATGATATGCTTTTCAATGGCATCCGCCAACACGTCCGGATCGGCAAGATAAGGTACCCATTCTGACATGCAGCTTACAGGGCTAAAACGTGGATGCAAACGTGCAATCTGTTCTAACAGGTAAACAGTCTCTTTTACCAGATATTCCTTTCGCTCACTAATAATAGGATTTTCCAATTCTTTTCGGATGTCAGGTTCATTGGCCCTGAAAACACGGATCGCTCTCCTGATTAATTTCGAGCTGTCAATGATGTCAGCAGGACGAGCAGCATAATTCGCCTCGCAATAACTGACAATATGGATGATCTGAGGGGACATGCACATTTGCAAAATAGTAGAACGCCCCAACTGCCACTTGGCCTTCTCCATGTCGGGACTTAACGACTCTATTCCCGTACGCGTCTCAACATACCGATGCGCATCAGGAGCTAGCAGAGAAGCGAGGTGTGCACCTGCTTCCATCTTGGCCAGATCTGCAAAATCCCCCGTTTCTTTCGGTTTATTCATTTGCATTTGAAAAACCATATCCCGAACACCGCACGAAGCCATAACAGCAGATATTAACGCATAGCTGGTCGTAATTATCGTATCATGCGCCCAGCGTGAACTCCATTGATTTGGATCATTCATTTCGACCGGAATACCCAGCTTTGCCAATTCACGTACTCCTGCAAAATGTTCTCTGAGCGAGTTGCGCACAGTCATAGGACCACGTCCGTCCAATTCGTTAAACCAAAACAATGGGATAGCCTGATGGGCGCCAAGCAGCAAACCCGCCTTAATACAAGTATGTATAAAGGGCACAATATCCACCACATGACAGTAAGGCTTTACAGCAGGATAATTCCCCCTGCGGGAAGCCTGGAACAATTTGTATAGGTCTTCCTCCGTCCTATAAGGAACTCCTCCATCATTTTTCTTGCCTTCAAAAAGTTCCGGATGACCAAAATAACGCTGTGACAAATCCGATGAACCTAATGAAATCTCATCCACAACTCTGGCTTCTGCCAATTCCTTAATCCCCTCTACAGTAGGTCCTATATCATTAGCCGGTATGCCAAAATGGGAACGTAAAACAGGAATGCCAGATTCTTCAATCCGGCAGGTATAGCTACGGATAGCCTTCTCCGATGGGATTGGAAGAGGAAGCTCGTTTTTATAATCATCGTCAGCAATTACTTCATCGGCTAACTGATCAAACAATGCTATGCCTTTCGGACAAACTTCTTCCCTCACTAATTCTAAAATTCTTTCCCGATCACTTTGGATATCAAAAAAGTCAATGGTTTCTTTTGCCCTATCAAGCACATCAGGATATGGCTCGCACAAATAAACCTTTAATGGAAAAGCATTTATTCGATCTTTCAACATTCGAATGGTAGCAGGCAAACCAGCGAAACAGATTTTGACATCATCTGTTTTTTTTATTAATCCCTCACTATAAAAATAATTAATTGCGCGTTCCAATTCCCGACAACCGATTTCCGGGGTAAGCCTATAACTTAGTCCGATATACCGGGGAACATGTTTTTTTATCTGCTCACACAACAAATTCATATCAGAAGAAGGTTTCAACAAAACACTGCTGATATTCGCATAATGAGCTATCTTACTCGCATTATGAAGCCCTTCAGTATGAGGATCATTAGCCAATGTTGATGCCACAAAACAATTATTACGCATATTTCCAGTCCTTTAAGTTCCGCAAACAAGATTTGAGCTGTATTATTAAGAAGCCCAACTGTTTTTCGACTTCAACAAATCCGTACTTGCAAAAAACTTTAATTATTTATTAAATATCCAATCCAATTAAAAAAATCGATCTCTGTAAAGGTCTCTATACAAGACATCTTTACCGTCAACATCCATTACCTTTATCGAATCTAAAACTAGTCTTATTCTATCGTCCAGTTCCTCAACAGATCCCGCTTTAACTAAAAAGGAACCAACACGATCTCTACTTGCCGTAGCACCAGAAACTTCCATTCCACAAGTTTTAGTCGGCGACATTTCATCGATTATTCCATCTGATATTAATGAGTTGGGACAATCAATTTGCCCGAATACTGAAGGAAAACAATAAAGATGGGTACGGGAGTACAGTCGAGGATCTTCATTCATCTCCATTGTCACTTTTTCACCTAAAATACAATTTACATTCGCATGCAAAATATCAAATCCCGTTTTTTCCTTTATTGTTTTATATTTTAACCCTCCCCCAATTCGTGCAGAAAACTCAATCACATTAACAGTATCATCTTTTACAATCGTTTGAACCAATAACGGTGTGTTATCCAAATGAAAAGCATCAGCAATCTGTTCTAGAACCTCCTGCATATTTTTCTTTGCTAACTCGGAAAGGGGGGCAGGAATTAAAGTCTGATAAATAATAGAAATTGAATCGTTAAATATTTTCTTTTTTATCAGACTATACATAAGAATATGCACTGAACCGTCCATTATAAAAGCATCTACCGAGACTTCCATACCCTCCTTAAACTCTTCTATAATAGCAGAATGTGTCCTACTCACCTTAACTGCATTAGCAAAACCTTCCTTCAATTCAGCTTCATTATGTACTTTCCTTACTCCAAAAGAGCCATTGCAGTCTGCAGGTTTTACCATTAATGGATACCTCAACTCACCTATCCCTGCTTCCAGTTCCTGTACATTTACATAAGCAGCTGTAGGAATACCTGCATCCACCATTATCTGCTTCATACATAACTTATTAGTTATATTCTTTGCTTGTGAAAAAGAGAACTGGGTATGAAATCCTAATTTTTCAGCAACATAAGCAACAGTCAGTAACGCTTGATCAGTGCATGCGGTCATGATATTATCCACTTTCTCCTGAACAGCAATCTCTAAAACTTTATCTTGGTCTAAAGTACTCTCTTGTATATGTTTATTTGCATAAGGTTTCGCTAAAGGATTGGAGAAATAGTCTATTAAAATAACGTAATAACCTCTCTCTTGCAAATCTTTTATCAATCCTATTTGATCTACACCACCACCTAATACAATAACTTTCTTCATAATATTGTTTTTAAAACAGTTTCTATATCATCTAAAGATAAGCCTGCATACATCGGCAAACAAATCACACTATCTGCAATTTGATGAGATACAGGCAAATTCTCCGGTCGTGCAGAATCCAACCCACGATATGTTGAGAATTCACTGATCAGCGGATAGAAATAACGGCGTCCCAGTACATTCTGTTCTTTCATTTTGAAATAGAGTTCATCACGTGTCATGCCGTATTCTTCCGCATCAATAAAAATAGGGAAATATGCATAATTATGACGGACTCCCGGAATGTCTTCCATGACACGGATGCCTTTTACATCCCGCAGCGCCTCACGATAGCGAACAGCTACCTGACGACGGGCTTCGATGGCTGCATCGACTTGTTTTAAGTTCAACAGGCCGTAGGCAGCACGTACCTCATCCATCTTACCATTGATGCCCGGAGCTATGACAGTGGTTTCACCGGCAAAACCGAAGTTCTTCAGGTAGTCAATGCGCTGTTTGGTCTTTTCGTCGTGACAGATCAGGGCACCGCCCTCGATGGTGTTGTATACCTTCGTTGCATGGAAACTCAAAGTAGACATATCCCCCGCATTGAGTACAGACTCTCCGCTCACCTCTACACCAAACGCATGGGCGGCATCGTAAATGACTTTCAAACCGTACTTATCGGCTATCTCCTGGATGCGTTGGGTATCGCAGGGATTGCCATAGACGTGTACCGGCATGATAGCAGTGGTACGGGGAGTAATGGCTGCTTCAATCTTGTCGGGGTCGATGTTGCCGGTAACCGGATCGATATCGACAAACACGGGTTTAATGCCGTTCCACCACAAAGAATGGGTCGTTGCCACAAAACTGTAAGGAGTAGTGATGACTTCGCCTGTGATGCGGAGTGTCTGCAAGGCGCACATCAAAGGCAACGTACCGTTGGTGAACAAACTGATATAAGGCACTTTCAGATACTCGCACAAGGCTTTCTCCAGTTCTTTATGATAATGACCGTTGTTGGTCAGCCATTTACGATCCCAAATATCCTGCAGATAGGGCATAAATTCCTCCAAAGACGGAAGCATGGGGGAAGTAACAGTAATTACTTTTTTATTTTCCATATCGTTATTTTATTCCTTTTTCCAATTTTACTTTTTTATGGTTTAGGGGGTAGAGTTTAGGGTTTAGGGTTTAGGGTTTAGAGTTTAGGGTTTAGGGACTTTGATGGTTTAGGGTTTAGGGTTTAAGGTTTAGGGAAATAATCCTCAACACTCATCCCTCAACGCTCAACACTCAACCCTCAACGCTCAACCCTCAACGCTCAACACTCAACGCTCAACACTCAACCCTCAACACTCAACCCTCAACGCTCAACACTCAACCCTCAACGCTCAACACTCATCCCTCAACACTCAACACTCAACGCTCAACGCTCATCCCTCAACACTCAACGCTCAACGCTCATCCCTCAACCCTCAACACTCAACGCTCAACCCTCAACACTCAACACTCAACCCTCAACACTCAACCCTCAACGCTCAACCCTCATCCCTCAACCCCACATTTTCATCGAATATCGGTGCAAAAATAGCCTTATCTTTTGAAAATTCCTAACTATCAGGATTTATTTTTAATTTTACGAAAGATAGACAGTGCCATACCGCGGATTTCCATGTATTCGGGCAGCTTGATTCGTTCGTAAATGAGGTACGCCAGAACCAAACCAACTATAAGTTGTAACGGTAGAATGATATAGTAGGACAAAGGAAGGAAAGAAAGTCCCCACATAATACCTGCGACTATTAACGAAACGAGAAAAGTTGGCGCTACATCCCTGATTTGCCGGAGCGTGGGGTAGCCGATGAGTTCAGCTGAATAATAACTGTTCAGGAAAAAAGCGACAAAAGAACTACAGACACCGCCCCACAACATAAATTTAATTCCGAAAAATATACCTAAGGTAATGGGAATAACCGCTATTATTTTTTTGATAATTTCCAGCTTCAAAAACAGGTCGGAACGCCCTTTCACCTGTAGAATATTCAGATTGATGGCATGAAGCGGATAAAGCATACCGGAAAAACAAATAATTTGTAAAAAAGAAACGGCAAGTAACCATTTTCCTCCGATCAGAATAACTATAAGTGGTTTGGCAACAGCCGCCAGTCCAAGCATACAGGCAAAAGTAATCAACATCGTTGTCTTGATAACCCGGCGGTAAGCACTCAACAGACGTTCCGGTTCGTTTTGGATAGAGCTCAATACGGGATAGCTGACGCGCTGAACAACTGAAGTCAGGTTACTGGAAAAAATCGTATTAAACTGCGAAGCGCGGGTGTATTGACCCAAATCGGCAGCAGAATAAAAACCGCCAATAACCAATGAATATATCTCTTTATAAATAGTATCGATTAGACCAGATGCCAGTAATTTGGAACCGAAGCCAAACAGTTCTTTAAAGGATTGGATAGAAAATTCCCTCAAAGGCCGCCAGCGACAAAAAAACCATAAAAAAACGGTATTCAATAATTGACGGGACAGCTGTTGTCCGACCAGACTCCAGACTCCCCATCCGGTTAGTGCCATACCAATACCGATCACTCCACTGCTGACAGAAGCAATCAGGGAAACCTTGGTTTGTGCCTTGAAATTGATGTTACGGACAAAGATGGTACGAGGGATAATGGCAAGAGCATTGATAATCAGTATCCAGCCAATCACCCGCATGACATCGACCAGAACCGGCTCCTTGAAAAACACACTGATAGCCGGTGCCGACACATAAAGTATCAGATACAAAAAAATACTAACAATCAGATTGAAATAGAATACAGTATTATAATCGACTGACCGGATATTAATCTTCCGGATCAGGGCATTGGAAAAGCCACTGTCGACAATGGAGTTGGAGACGGCTATAAAAATGGTAACTATCGCCATGATACCGTATTCTTCCGGCGTAAGGATGTTTGCCAAGACAAGCCCTACCAGAAAAGTTATACCCGAATTGGCGATGTTGTCGGCAAAACTCCAACCGACACCTTTGACTGTTTTTTGCTTTAATGATTCTGACACGATATTTGTATTTTTTATTTTACATTACACTTTAATGCTTGACACCCTGCCCCCTTATTATTCTAACATTTCCTCACGCGCGTGCAGGTGAAGCTTAACTTTCCTTCACACTTGTGTTAAACTTCACCTACACGCGCGAAGAAAAAGTTGGTTTTCCGGGATACCAAGCTGTCAAGCTGAGGTTGAGAGTGCGCCGGGGTATCTATGGCGCCAGCGCACTCTACCGAGATGGGCATCACTTGTTGAAACGTGCCTGGTAATCAGCTTCCAGACTGCGCAACAACTCGATGAGGAACTGCTCCAAAGGGAGAACCTTGCTTGTGCGACAAGCTTCCAGGTAGATGCGAAGGACGGCATAGTATCCGTAAAGTTTCGGATTTACCCCTTTTTTATCTGCTGATAGGTGGACTTCGACATGTGAGCCCTGGCTACTATGTCTTCATCACGTAACAGACGACCATCTACTTTGATAACACTTTGTAACTGTGCTATATAGCAACCTAAATTTGAATTATAATAATCTTCTGTCTTCATAATTGTTTTTTTTAGAGTGAATAATTATTTTAGGCGAGTGCGTAACAGCAATATCTAAAAAGTGTTTAAAATCTGTTATTTTTATGCTCCTACAGTACCGACATGTAAGTACTGGGGCGTTTGGCAGTTCCAAAAACTTTGTGCTCCTTTGCGCCAACGGAAGTGTGCGAAGAACTATCGGGACACGGCTTTCGTATTATTTTGTTTAACCAAGAATCAACAATGATTATGAAAAACATGATCATCAGCCTGTTTAACGGCTACTCCGGCACTCAGCCGACAGAGACAACCCTGGAAACCATCGTGGAAATGATCCGTAACGACGCCAGCACGGCGGAACACACCGAACGCCACCGCTACTACCGGCAGCAACACATGAATACTGCCGCCGCACGCGAGAAGGCTGCCTGCCCGTGTTTCGCTGTAGCTGTGCGCTTCGAAGGCGGAAAGCGGAAAGAACACATCGCCGGATATACCTTGCTGTGTCTGGCCGACTTTGACCATGTGCCCGAAGAGCGGATGGCCGAATGCCTGCAACTGATCCGGCAGGATGGGCATACCCTGATGGCGTACACCACCATGAGCGGCACGGGCATACGTGTCATCAGCCGCTATGAAAGAAAGGAGCCTTGTGCTACAAGATCGGACGAGGAACTGCACACCCTGGCTTTTGAAACGATGAACCGCTACTACCACGAACTGACAGGGCTGGAGGCCGACGCCAAATGCCGGAACCTTACCCGGCTGAGCGGACTGGCTCACGACCCGGAGGTGTTCTTCAATCCGGAAGCAATCCCCTTCGGCATACAGAAAGTGCGGCAAACGGCTTCGGCGAAGCTGACGGCGGGAAACAACCGGCTGAAACGGGCGGTGAAAGCTGCCGAGAAACAGCTGGCGGAAGAGGGCATCGCTTACGTGGAACATCATCACAACGAGTACATCATGCGGATGGGCTACCTGCTGAATGCCTACGGCGTGGACCGGACAATGGCCACACAGTGGGCCACGGAACGTTTCGCCGACTACGACGGCGATGTGGAGGGCATCTTTCACTCGTGTTACCGCCAGACGGACGAGTTTGGAACACGACGTCTGCCTTCGAAGAAGAAGGAAGGAGGTGAAAGCGACCGCGACTATGCCTCGGTGAAAGACATCGAGGAGTTTCTGACCGGTCAGGGGAAGTTCCGTAAAAACACCGTGACCGGAAAATGTGAGTTCGCTCCTGCTGAAAACCTGGTGTTTGCCGACCTGACGGACCGCGATGTGAACACCTTGTGGTGCCGCATGTGCAAGGAGAAGAAGGCGGTACGCATCGCCGACCTGCGGTCTGTGCTCCAGTCGGAGTTTGTGGAGCTGTTCAATCCTTTCCTGAACTACATGAGTCAGCTGCCTGCCTGGGACGGCCATACGGACTACATCGGGAAGCTGGCCGCACAGGTGCATGTGAAAGACAATCAGCAGTTGTTTGCCACTCTCTTCAAGAAATGGCTGGTGGCGATGATCGCTTCCTTGCTGAACGAGGAGGTGGTGAACCACGAAATTCTGGTGCTCATCGGCCGTCAGGGCATTTACAAGACTACCTGGCTGAACAACCTGCTTCCGCCCGAACTGCGGCGTTACTTCTACCTGAAAAGCAACAGCCGGAATATCTCGAAGGACGACATGCTGACCCTGGCAGAGTTTGCCATGGTGTGCCTGGAGGAGCTGGACGAGATGGAAAACAAGGAACTGAACCAACTGAAGGCGCTTACCACCATGCGCCACGTGAATGAACGGGCAGCATACGCTCACTTCAAGGAGGTGAGACCACACATTGCCAGTTTCTGCGGCACCAGCAACAACCCACACTTCCTGACCGACCTGAGTGGAAACCGTCGCTGGATGCCTTTCGAAGTAGAGAGCATCGACAGCCCGTTTGACCATCCGGTGGATTACGAGGGTGTGTATGCCCAGGCTTTCGCGCTGGCTACCGGCGATTTCCAGTACTGGCTGAGTACGGAAGAGATGGTGACGCTGAATCAACATAACAAGCTGTTTGAAGTGCCCTGCCTGGAACAGGAGCTGATACTGACGCACTACCGCCGCCCCCTGGAAGGAGAAGAGTGCATCTTCGTGACCAACGCCCAGATCCTGGCCCGCATCAATGCCGGCTTGCGGCATAAGCTGAATCCCGTAAAAATCGGCATGGTAATGAAGCAGGAAGGCTTCAAAAGCGTACGTGTCGGAGGGAAACGGGGCTATCTGGTGATAGAGCTGTCCGGCGACGAGATCTACAGGAACCAGCAGGCGTTGGGGAGGTATTTGTAACTGGTGGGGGGCCTCACCCCCATGAAAGTGTGTCAAATTAAGGAACCGCTTTCCTTTAGGCACGGATTACACGGAATTTCGCGGATGAATATTCTTCTTTCTCTGCGTTTTTCCGCGTAATCCGTGCCTAAAAATAACAAGATAACAGTTACTTTCAGTTTTGACACACCCTCGGAAGGGTTAAGGAGTTAAGCCGATACCTAAAATAATTGATAATTGATAATTGAAAATGGATAATGAATTTTCAATTCGCATTTGTAAGACTTGGGTCAACTTATAATCTAAAGGGAGCAAAGCGATAGAGTCTTGTAAGCACGGATACGGTAAACGTGACGGTCGCACACTTCAAAATCACGCTGTAAACGCTGTGCCAATTCTTCCTTACGCTTAATCATGCCAACAACACTCCTTTCTCCAAAGCTTCGCGCACCACTTCGTTATCTTCATAGTCGCCAATGACATCGATTTTACGTTCGCCCAATAAATACTTCAAACGGGCTATCAGACGAATACGTGCCAATGCCCCCTGTTCCTTTCCGACGCTACGAATCAACAAGTCAATATCACCACCACGCTTCGTATCGTCAAGACGCGAACCGAATAAATATACCTTCACCCGGCTTCCATAAATCTCGCGAGCCGCCTGAAGGATAGTTTTTATTTCATTGCTGTTCAACCTCATGATGCAAATGTAACGATTTCTATGGGAATAAACAAAAAAATCACTTCCTCCTTGACATCCTCCTGTCCCCTTATTATTCTAACTTTCCTCAGAGGGAGAAAGAGGGAGAGAAGTTAAGAACTTAAGGAGTTAAGCCGATAGATAGACTACTCTAAACGCTCAACCCTAAGCCCTTAACTATTAATTTTCAACTTTTAATTTTTAATTCCAACCACCCTTAACTATAAACCCTAAACCTTAAACACTAAACCCTAAACCTTACACTTTCGCTTGCTAAAGTCCCTCTTTACGGAGCTAAAGTGGATGTTTAGGGGGGCTAAAGTAGGGCTTTGGGGAAAGGATTATCACGGACAACTATTTTTCATTCAATCGGATCAAGCGTCGGATCATCCTATCCAAGCTGTCTGAATTTACCCGTGCTTTCTCAACATCCCATTCCTTTTCTATGAAAGGAACTAATGCCGTATTATATTCTTTTCCTTTGCACCGCCTGCCTTGCGAACCAATCTGTGCCTTTATTTCATCCTTAGACGACTGTAATGCCAGGTTGTGCGTCAGATAATAGGAAGCTTTCAAGGGTAACTGCATTTCTCTCCGTTTTACACTTCCTCCCTGCTTTTGCAGGGCCGATGTCGGCATACGTTCTTTATCGACTCCCAAGAAGTTGGAAAAGCAATCCTGATCTGCCAGAAGCCAGGCTTCGGCTTCATCGACCGCCACATTCACAATGAAATCTTCATTTTGTTCAATTCCCTCCAACAAGTTGCTCTTTGCTACAGGTGCACAATCTTCCGTATCCAAATCGGTCAGCAAAACAACAGGCGTATGCACTGCCAGACGATTGAAATTAGCAATTTTATTTTTAATTTCGCTCCCTCGGGCCGGAAGTTCCCCTTTCACTGTCAATTCGGGAGTATATACAGCCATTATTTTCCGGATGATGGCCTTTGTTACTTCATCCTCACCAACCAGATATATTTCCCTCATATTCAGTCCAAACTAACATTGCCAATATTTTGTAAATTGTCCGGCCTTGTTGCAGGCAACACTGCATCGGCCATAGACAATCCGGCATCCAGAACTTCCTTGACTTCGTCTATCTTATCAACCGTTTTCGCCAATGTTCCTTCATCGCTGTTCAACAGCAGAACCACTTCTGTTTCATCAATGCCTTCATTGGACAAAATATCATAACTGTGAGTAGTTACAATTATCTGTCTCGGCCTATGCCGCTGCATCCGTGCTATAAATTCCGGCAACTGAGCCACCACACCGGGATGCAGATTAATTTCGGGTTCCTCCAATAAAGCGATTCCCTTACCTGCCAATATGGAGAACAGAAGTCCTATCAATCGCAATGTACCATCCGAGAACTGTGCTTCAGTCTGCTTACTTCCTTGAGCTCTCCAATGTAAATACTTGGCTTCCAAATGGTAAAAGCCATTTTCATCTTTTACAAAACTCAGGTTATCTAATTGTGGAACAGCACATTTCAACACTTCGTTCACCTTTCTTAGATAACTGTTGCGTGTAGCTTCGTTCAGCTTGCTCAGTTCCGACAAAAAATTCCTGCCATAATAATCTTCTTTTGTCTCCGGTGCCAAACTCGACTCCCTTACCATTTGCGGAACGATATTTAAATATTCAATGTCTGCCAATGCATTCCTCAGTTCCAGGAATTGCTGACTGGTTACCGCTTGCTCCAGATGCGTATATTTCAGCGTATCATCTGTTTCATTCTCCGAATTTTCTGTTCTGTCCAACAAACATCGGTTCTCTGTCAGCAGCCACACACTCTCTCTGTTGACTGTAACCTCATTCTTCCGAATTCCGCCTCCCGTATGTTTGAAATTCAATGTATATTTCCACTTATCAGGGGCATCCGACTTCTCGCGCAGTGTAACTTCTATTTCCACATCTGTCCGAACCCGTGCAGCCAAACATCTTATTTTTGTAATGCCACCCCTGCTTTCTACTGCAGTTTGTAATCCTCCTCCTTTTTTAACAATATCCCGCAAAAAACGAAGTGCATCCAAAAAATTAGATTTGCCCGTCGCATTTGCTCCAACAATGAAACAGCGTTCCGCCAATGCAACAGAACAATTCTGAAAATTTTTCCAATTATGTAGTTTTATGTACGAAATGACCATAATATTATACGTAAATGTGTTTATACAGGTTACTTTGTAATCGCATGATGCAAAAGAAACATTTTTTTCACTAATAAACAAGGGGTTCCCTCGGCTTTATCTTTTTATCACCACGGAAGACACAAGGGTATTTCACTACGAAATACGCGGATCAGATCAGGACGGATTAAACTAGGAGTATTAAATTTGTAAACTCAAATCAGCATCCAGTTGATGAAGTCTCAACATTGAAGTTTGTTTTTCATTCACATAATCATTAAGCAATGTAATCATATCTTTTGCACTAATGGTATTTAGACCTTGTGCTCCACGTTTAGGATACACATATAGAAAAATCACTTCTTCTCTTTGTTTATGTACTAAATAAATAAGCCTATAACCGTCTTTTTTACTCAAATTCTGATAACTATTAGGCATTCTTAATTTTATGATTGAAAAAGTCTTTTCATCCCGTACCATATCCCGATTGATACGGATTTCATCGACTGATTTTCCACAGAAAGAGCTATAAATATCATTTTTAACACTTATATAACCTTCCTTTCTCTTAGAACACAACTTAGAAACAGCATCTCTGAATCGTTGGATAGAATAAAATTTTAGCACGTTACAAAATACTTATCCGGTCAGCCAGAGCCTTATATTCATTATTCCGACCTAATTCAACAATAAAGACTTCTATATCGTTACTCATCTCCTCTAGATTCTGAATATTACTTTTTAAATTCATTAAGTCAGTCTTAATACCTGAAAAAAACTCAGACTTTCGATAAGTGGCATAAAGTTTTATCAAATTACGAACTAGATTCTTATACATACCACTAATTTGGTCATAATCATCAGTTGTCAATTCTGTAAAATTAGAATGAAGTATATCATAAAGTTCTAATATCACTTTATTCAAATCACAAAGATTTTTTCTGATATCAATAATAATATCCAAATATTGATTGATAGCTTGTTCCTGATTTATAAATTTACTATTATTATCGAATTCCTCTTGAGCTGCAATAATAGTATCTTTTATTTCTTCAACACAACACATGATTAGCTTATTTTTTAAGTTTTCCCATGCAAATTTAAGCATTTAATTGCAATCATACAAAAGTTTTAGTTTTTAAAGCTTTAACCCGAATTTCCCCGATTTTGCAAGGATTAGAAAATCTGTTTTCCGTTTCTCAAACCGAAAATATTATTTTCAGTCACGAATAATATGGGAAACACGGACCAGATTATTGGTGCGTGAGGGATGGAGACGCAAAATTTTGCGTCTCTACGAGAGTCGGCATCTCTCAACCCTAAACCCTCAACCCTAAACCCTAAATCCTCAACCTTAAACCCTAAACCCTCAACCCTAAACTCTCAACCTTAAACTCTCAACCCTAAACTCTCAACCTTAAACCCTCAACCTTACGGTTCCCCTATCGCCTCCACGATCATGCGGACGTGGACGGGCATATAGACGCGGCTGCGAGGGTGCATGCCGGCAGCATTGAGACGTTCGCGCAGGTTGGGATAATAGTTGATCCAGCCCTGCAGTTTGCGGTGGGCTACCTGCGGATTGAGATCGGGGAAATAGCACTGGGCCAATTCGGTGCGGCCGTATGAACGGATGGTAAAGTTCTCCATAGTCTTTTCGGTTTTTCTATCTTTCGTCCGTAAAGATACTGAAAATCAGTGAGAATACCATACATGTGCCTTACTTTAATCAACTATAATCAACCACAATCAACTGTAACCGATATTTACGGATTTTCAGCAATCGCGGTGATGTATCTTTGTAGTGTTCACCACAAGGGAACTCTTTATTTATTAACTTTTAATTTTTCAATTATCTATGATTACCTACAAAAAAATCCAAATCGTGGGCGAGAACCATCCTTGCAACGGATTGTGGTACGCACGCCCGGTGATCAGCGAAACGCTGGACATTGAAGCCTTGTCGAAACACATGTCGAAGCACAACACGCCATTCTCGCCCGGTGTGATCAAGGGGGTACTGGCCGACATGGTGACTTGCATCAAGGAGCTGATTCTGGACGGCAAAAACGTGAAACTGGACGACCTTGCCATCTTCTCGGTGGGCATCGTCAGCGACCACGGCGCCGCCTCGGCTCAGGAATTCAAGGTGGCGGACCACGTGAAGGGCTTGAAGCTGCGTGCCCGCGCTACCGGCGAGCTGAGCAATGCCCGCATCAACCTGGAAGCCACACTGCGCGAACTGACTCCCTACTCCATTGAAGGTGGCGGAACCTCCGGAGGTGGCGGAGGAAGCACCGTGACCGATCCGGATGAGGGAGGCGGTGGCGAAGATCCGTTAGGATAAACTGCTACGGGTGGCTGACTTATTTTACTCAAGTTTCGGATTTACCGAATTGAAAATCGGCGAAGCCAAACTTGAAGAAGTTAAAGAAGTTAGTAGGAGTTATCGCCCGCCAAGGTGGGCTAGGAGTTAAAGCCAATAGATTAAGTGTATGGCCTGTATCCTTTTCACAAAGGTATTGGCTTAACTCCTTAACTTCTTAACTCCTCAACTACAACCGATTAATAAACTTGCAAAACTTAAATCATTAACCATTAATCATTCATCATTATCATGAGCAATTCCAATTCGAAAAAGTCGTCGGTCTGGGGCATTGTGCTTAAGGCCATTGTGGCTGTGGCAACCGCCCTGGCCGGAGTGTTTGGCATCACATCGTGCATGGGGCGATGAGAACTGTTACGCTAATTATCGTTCATTGCTCTGCCACCCCCGAGGGGCAGAGCTTTGATTTTGAACAATGTCGCCGGGACCACATCCGGCACCGGGGCTTCCGCGACATCGGGTATCACTTCTACATCACCCGCAACGGAGAGATTCACCGGGGCAGACCGATCGAGCAAATCGGGGCTCACTGCCAGCATCACAACCGGCACAGTGTCGGCATCTGTTACGAAGGCGGACTGGACCGCAACCGACAACCTTGTGATACCCGTACGCTGGAACAGAAGGCCAGCCTGCTGGCGCTGATACGTGAACTGAAAAAACTGTTTCCGAATGCTTTAGTCGTAGGACACCGGGATTTGAACCCTATGAAAGCTTGCCCATGCTTCGATGCCGTTGCTGAATACAGGTGAAGGTGGGTTTAGGGTTGAGGGATGAGGGTTGAGGGATGAGGGTTTATGGTTGAGGGTTGAGAGTCGAAGGTTAAAGTCGACTATTTCCAAAAGCTTTAGAGGGTGTGTCAGAACTAAAAGTAACTGATATCTTGTATCTTGTTGTTTTTAGGCACGGATTACACGGAATTTCGCGGATGATTATTCTTCTATCTCTGCGTTTTTCCGCGTAATCCGTGCCTAAAAGAAAGCGGTTCCTTAATTTGATACACTTACTCTATTATCACCCTCAACCATAAACCGTATACGCTAAACCCTAAACCTTCCCTACTTTCCTACTCCCCTAAACCATAAACCCTCAACCCTAAACGCTAAACCCTCAACTCTACACATGTCCCAGCACCCGGTCGTAATCGTCGAGAAAACGAAGAAGGCGTTGTTTGCTCTTCTTGAGCTGCGGCTCGCGTCGCCAAGGGTCAATCAGCGCGTGGGCACGGTCGTAATAGATACTGCTGTCGGTGCAACCGTAAAGGGTGACAAGCAACAGTGCCTGCGACTGCTCGGCCCTGACCAAAGGCAGAAAGGATGAAACAGCAGCCAACAGCTGGCGGCACTCGTCGCGTTGCCCCAAAACGGTGCGTGCACACAACAACAAACAGTAGAGCTTGCTGCGCAGTATGTCAGTATCCATCTGCAATTCGGCATACTGACGCAACACGTCGTCGGCCAGGGCACGGTCGGCATCAGTCACTCCGGCGGGAGTGTGATAGCGACACACGGCATCGTGCAGACCTGTAAAAAGGCGGTCGTTGTCGAGGCGGGTATAGACGTGCTTACCAGCGGTGTTCAGCGCGATGACTTCGTACTGGCCCGGTTGCACGTGCAGCAGGGGTACCCACATCCATTGGTCGACACAGACCACAATCTCTTTACGTCCGGCGCCCGGCTGGATAACGACTTCGGCTTCTACTCCCTGAAAACGTCCTTCGGTGATGCGAACGCGGTCGCCCTTACGCAACTGCCCGGCCTGAGGGACGTAAACGGGAAGCACATCGCTATAGGAGCGTGCCACCCATTTCAGATTGGCCATGGCTGCATCGGACAGATAGGGATAATGACTTCCCTCGCGGTCACGAACACGGGGCAGGAAGTTGTACAGGGGAAATTGACGTTTCAAACGAAATATTTCGACTTCGGAAGCATGTACAAACACATAATTGTACAGCAGGGGACGCTCGGTGTTGACCAGCTTGCCTCCGGACTCTTTCACTTCGACATAGGAAGGAGCAAAAAAGTCGAACAAAGTACCACCTTCGCGAATACGGCAATTCAGCTCGGTCTGCAACCCTTGCGCAGGTCCCCGATGACAGGACGGCAAAGAAAGCACGTACCAGCGAACCTGATGACCGTTGCGGACTCCCTCCAGCATTCCGGCATCGACCGTACCAGCGTTTAATTCATTCATAGTCAAATCTCGGCCATATCAGCCTATTGTTATAACAAGCTAATACACAGTGGTTTACAATTTAAAATCCGTACATTACTGAAAATTTCAAGTTCTCCTGTTCTTTCACAACCGAAACAAACAGCCATGTTGGAATTTTCAGTTTTTATACCTTTCCCAATTTACAAATGTCTATCAGTAAGAGAACGCAACGGAAGCTCAAATACTGCATGGACCGGCAAGAAAAAGAATTATTTTTTTCAATGTCGTCCGGCTGCGTCCGAAATGGACCAATATGAACTACCGAAGCCCGTCTTACGGGTTGCAAAGATGCATATAATTTTATTAACGAGCAACTAAAACAGGAGGTAAAATCGAATTTTTTCTTAACAAGGGGAAGGAAGAAGACAGATGTTCACCACAGAAAACACGGAGTAGCACGGAAGGCACTGGCTTTCAGGAAGGATGACAGGAATTGACAGAAACAGGAAAACGGTATGGCGTTATCTGAATTGCAAGTGTGTCATTTTGTCACAAACAACTGAATTTACTTAAGGTGAGTTCTATAATTCAATTTATCCTCTTGTATCAGACAGCAGAACTCTT
>ENA-ORSI01000387-ORSI01000387.1-human-gut-metagenome-genome-assembly--contig:-NODE-387-length-47565-cov-10.624900_pt1 | contig 47565 bp, 43 predicted proteins | sample MGYA00242187_ERZ509154 | MGnify/ENA primary metagenome ERZ509154 (study PRJEB26280, sample SAMEA2338627) | human gut metagenome | biome: human gut; feature: human-associated habitat; material: faeces...
GCGTTGGCGGCCCGCGTCACCGCGTAGAGAAAGCTGAGGAAGAAGGGCCGCTGTCATTAAGTTAGTGGCGAAGACAGTAGGAGTATTCCTGTAAGAATGAGTGCATCCCCGAGCGGGATGCACTCATTCTGCAAAAAAGCATTTTAAAATTACAAAAAATGATAAGGAAATCTTGGCAGAGAATCAAAAAAATGCAGGAGGAGAAGAACCATTTTTGCTTTAAAACATGCAAGAAATTTTCCCTTATTGTTTCCCTTAAGCGGGAAAAATCGCCCCAGAACCAATAACACAAACAGGCACGAAAAGTAATGATATTTGTGAAGAAACTGAAACAATCAGCAACAATCATGCTGTGGTAACACGTGCCTTGGGCAATTCAAATCCGGGTGTCACCTCCAAACAAAGCTCCCGAAACACAGGTGTTTCGGGAGTTTTTTCATGCCTGAAAACAGGTTTTAGCCTTATTTTTAGCCTTATTGGGTCAACCGGCGGAAACTGTGCGAATAAAACGCTCCATGCGGTCGGCACTTTCACGCTTCATCTGGTCAGTCACATGGCCATATACGTCCAACGTAAAGGCCGCTGTGGCGTGGCCCAGATTGCCCTGCACGGTCTTGATGTCGTCCCCGGCGCGGATCGCGGCGACTGCGTAGGAGTGACGCAGGTCGTGGAAACGGGCATTGGGACAACCCATGGCTGCAACGATGCGCTTGTACTCGCGGTAGACTGTCGGCTTTGTCAGGTGCGTCCCGAACTCGTTGGTAAAGACCAGACCCTCCGGATTTTGCCAGTCACTGCCCAACAGAAGCTTCTGCTGCATTTGCCATCGGCGCTGCTGTTGCAACCGGGCAAGGACAGTCTGTGCCGCGGCGATGGTACGGCTTCGGCCATTCTTTGGAGAAACAAGCTCATAGCCCTTGCTCCCCTTGTCCTGATGCAGCTGCATTTGCTTTTCCACAGAGATGATACCTGTATGAAAGTCGATGCAGTCCCACGTCAATCCCAATACCTCGCCCTCACGCATACCGGTGAACAGCGTCAGGATGAACAGCGTTTCAAATCGGTTTCCCTGTATAGCGGTCAGAAATGCGGTGATCTGCGCGTCATCAAAGGGTTTGATCTTCTTGCGCTCTATCCGCGGCAGGATGCAGGCATCGGCAGGGTTATACCGCAGATAGCCGATCAGCACCGCTTGTTGAAGCGCTTTGTGGAGAACACCGTGGACATTCTTCACCGTTTTCGCGGAAAGACCCTCCGGATTCTGCTTGGACGGCTCTCCCATAGCGTTGTAAAAGGCCTGTATCATCGGCGCATTCAACGCCTCCAACCGCACCGCACCCAACGCTGGCAGAATGTGCAGCTTGATATCGGATTTGTAGATGTGTGCCGTTCTGGGCTTCACGCCGCCCAAGTAGGTCTTTGACCATATCTCCAGCCATTGGGCCAATGTCAGCTTGCACGGCGTATGATACACACCATTGTCGATATCCAGCGTTACCTGCCGCAGCTTCTGTGCCACTTCTTTCTGCGTCTTTCCGGTGATACTGCGCTGGATCTACTTGCCTGTACCGGGGTCGAAGCCCTCTGTGTAGCGCCCCTGCCAGTAGGTGTAGGTTTTTCCGTTCTTTGTTGTTGTGATCTTCCGGATGGAACCGGCGCCTCCAGCACCTTTTCCTGTTTTTGTACGCGGCATATACGCTCCTTTCCGCCGCGCGGAATGTACCATCTCCATGATATATCCCGCGCGGCTGTTGTGCAAGTTTTATTTCTGCGACGAAAAGGTTTACTTCCGCAGGAACTCCAGCAGGGCATCTCTCGGAATACGAATCTGCCTACCAATGCGGACGCTTCGTATCTGTCTGCTGCGGATCAGCTCGTAGGCGGTGTTGCGGCCGATGCCGAGGATAGGCATTAAGTCCTCCGCCCGCAGTGTCATGGGGAGGTCATGCAGGTCGCGGTACTTATTCTCCACGGGCAGTCCCTCCCTTCACGGACGCCAGATAGATGTTCGTCACGTCGGGCCGCTCGTGTCCCAGCAGACGGGACACGGTGAAATGGGCATCCAAGGGCGTCATGCTGCCGTTGACAAGAGATGTATACTTTTCGGCGGCGTAGGTATGCCGCAGCCCATGGAAGGTAATGCGTCTGTCCGGTGCGGTGGGGTCGCAGATAGCATCACGGTGGCGAAGGATGAACTGCTGCATACCGTTGATGGCCCGGTCAGTGGGAACGCCGTTCGGCACCAGTAGCTTGTGGCCACGTTCCGTTTTGTCCAGCAGTCGTTCCAGCATCATTGTGATACGGTCGTCCTCGATAGGGACGATACGCACCTTACCGCCCTTGCCCTTTACGGTGAGGGCGTTTTCGCGCAGCGCACGCTCCGCCGCGGCGGTGTCCATGCGGGGAAGCACTCGTGGATGCGCAGACCGGCATAGCGGGCCAGATACAGGGCGAGGATGTAGTCTTCCCGCTCCTCTGCCATGGCACGGCCGATCAGTTTGCCGAACTCCGGGTTCGTCCATGTGCGATCCTGCTGCCCGAAGCGGCGGCGTTCCAAGGCAACGCCCAGTTCTTCGTTGTCTGGCAGCGCACAACGGGGATGGGACATCTTATCGTGGAAAAATCGGATGGCGGAGAGGTCGGTCTTGATGGTGCTGGCCGACTTGCCCTGCTCTTGCAAATAGAGAACGTAGCTTACCAGATGCTTGCCGCTGATGTTCTCCAGCTTTTGCAGATGGTAGTGGGCGGCGAGGTAGGTGCAGAAACGCTTGACCGCCTCATAGTAGCGGTCTTTCGTGCGGAAGCTGCCCTGCCGGTTATGCCGCGCCAGCTTGTCCAACTGGGTAACGAGGGTGTGGTAACTGCCTTTTGTGGTCATATAGAGAAAGCTCCTTATATTCAAAATTGTGTTCAGCTGGGCGCACTTCACCCATTGGAAAGGAGAGCCGTTTCCGGCGCATCTCCGCAGAAAGAATAGACTGCCGCAGACGGGAAGCCTTGGTGCGGCGTGCTTCTCGCGGCTTGCCTGTATGTCTGTCTCTCTTTACTTATTCCAGGTCAGTACGCTGCCACATGGGGCAAATATGCCCTGCTCCGATAGAGCGGTGGCGGACACCAGGCCGCTGAACTCGGCTGCGGAAGGCTCCGCCGGTGTCCTGTGATCCGTCCGGCGACGAATCAAGGGGTGCGCGATACCCCGTATGACCGGCGCCGCACTCTGACTGCGGCATACAGGGCGGGAGCTTGCCTCTCCCTTGACGATTTTCCTGCCGTATCGTCCCAACGGCTTTTTACAAAGATTCTTTTTCCTGATCTGCATCGAAGTAATTTCGGCGCTCTTTCTTTTCCTGCGGTATCGCGGCGGTGGCAAGTGCCGCGACAAAATAGTAAGCAAAAACGCAGGAAGAATCTTCCTGCCGTTTCGGCTTCTTACGATCCTTCCTGCGTTTGCAGTATTGTTCAATTCTGATGACCGCCCGGTTTTTCCGGGAGGGTTCATTTTGACATACTTCGGGTTCTTAATCAGAGCGAAAAGCTGTTGATAATGCTTTCCACCCGTGCCTGCTCTGCCTCGACCTAAATGCTTGATGCCTTAAGTACAGGCACATCATAGCACGGCGACAAAGCGGCGTACAGGTGGAAAATGCCGCGAGAAAAATTCTCGCAGCATAGTCATTAAAGCACGAGGGCGCAATGGCCCTAATCTCAAACGGGAGCGTGATGCTCCTCAGTACAAACTTAACAACGTGTGCGATGCAAATCACAGACCTGCAAATGGTGCACAAAGAACTGGATAATTCTTATATACCACAATATATTGTGGTTGTCAATATAGAAATGTCAAAATAATGTATCAAGGAAGAACGCGGCCAAAAAACACAATACGCATTATCTCCGTATTAAATGCGTATTACGGAGATAATGCGTATTGCGTGCGTATTAAAGGTGTATTGGCTTTTAATAAAGTCTGCCCCTTTGTATGTAAACATTTTCTTTTGGGACTTCAGGCTATGGAAAAAACATAATTGACCTCTATATGAAATCTGGCCTTTATATCACGGAAATCGTCAAGAGGCTGTATCAGAGCGAGCAGATGAAGAAGCAGTTCCCTGACCCCAAAGAACGCTTGCGCCACATTTTTGAGAAGTAGGTGTATGGGCTGGCACCTACCGAAATCATCTATCACATTGCGCTCTCGTACATCCTTGGCTTTAATGAGGATACGAAGGACATCAAGCACAACTTCCGGCAGTTAGACGCACTTCCGTATGCCAAGGAAGGAACGCTCCAGCAGAAGCTGGACGAATTGTTTAGTTGATTACCACTGCATTCCAAAAGAAAGGCACCGGCATCTTCAGTTAGATGCCGGTGCCTTTTTCTGCACAAATCGCTTTTGATGAGAACCCACATAAAACTTTACAGCGACCGCTTTTCTCCGAACAGCCCTAAACGAGAAAATCCCACATCAGATTTTAGACAGCCCCGCCATCAGAACGGATTGACAATTCGACAAAATGTGATATAATCCCACTGTCTGGAAAAATATAAAGTTGTAGCACAGAGGTGTCTGCTCAAAAGCAGATGAAAAGGGAATCCGGTGCGAATCCGGAACGATGCAGTCACTGTGTACGGGAGCGGCCTTGCAATCCACTGGGAAACTGGGAAGGGCAATGCCGTGACGAACGAAGTCAGGAGACCTGCCTCTGTGTGGAATCTCAAACCTGCTGCCAACGGGTTGGTTTTCCTACGAACTTATGATCCGCTGCGGGTCACCGCGCGGATGTATATGTAGTAAGAAGCACCGAGGGCGGCTGTGTGAGACACAGCCGCTTTTATATTTCTTTCAGAACAAATAATTTGGAAAGAGGTAGATTCCCCATGAAGAAAGCACTTGCATTTCTCATGGCGGCAGTGATGCTCATGAGCATGCTGACCGCCTGCGGCAACAAGGACGTTGCCGATGACACCAAGGACAACAACGATGTGTCCACCGCCGAGGCTGATCAGGCCGCCGCCGACAAGGTCGCTGCGCTGATCGACGCCATCTACGTGCAGGAGCGCACTGAGGAGACAGACGCCCAGTGCGAGGCCGCCAAGGCCGCTTGGGACGCCCTGACCGATGCCCAGAAGGCACTGGTGGAGGGCGAGGAAGCCAGCCCCGACTATTTCGGTCTGGACACCGGTGACGCGTCCAAGGACGATCCCCGCAACCAGGATGAGATCGGCGAGAAGGAGCTGCTGGTGGTGTCCTTCGGCACCTCCTACAACGACAGCCGCGTAGCCGACATCAAGAGCATCGAGGATGCCCTGCAGGCGGCCAACCCCGATTGGTCCGTGCGCCGCGCCTTCACCGCTCAGATCATCATCAACCACATCCAGGCCCGTGACGGCGAGAAGATCGACAACATGGAGCAGGCTCTGGAGCGCGCTGTCTCCAACGGCGTGAAGCAGCTGGTGGTGCAGCCCACCCATCTGATGCACGGTGCTGAGTACGATGAGATGCGCGCCGCCATTGACAAGGTTCGTGACAAGTTCGAGTCCGTTGAGATCGCCGAGCCCATGCTGGGTGAGGTGGGCAACGATGCCACCGTCATCAACGCCGACAAGGAAGCCGTTGCCAAGGCCGTCGTGGCTGCTGCCCTCGAGGAGAGCGGCTATGAGTCCACCGCTGCCGCCAAGGAGGCCGGTGTTGCCTATGTGCTGATGGGCCACGGTACGGCTCATGTGGCCAAGGTCACTTACAGCCAGATGGCCACCCAGATGGACAAGCTGGGCTATGAGAACGTATTCATCGGCACCGTGGAGGGCGAGTCCGAGGATACCTCCTGCGAGGCCGTGATCGCAGCTGTCAAGGAAGCCGGTTACACCACCGTGGTGCTGCGTCCCCTGATGGTCGTGGCGGGCGACCACGCCAACAACGACATGGCCGGTGCGGACGAGGATTCCTGGAAGACCATGTTTGAGGCCGCCGGTCTCACCGTGAACTGCCAGATCTCCGGTCTGGGCCGTATCGCGGACGTGCAGGCTCTCTACGTGGCACACACCAAGGCTGCCATCGACGCTATCGCGTAACAAGGACTGACTTGGCTCCGGGGCGGTATATTATCGCCTCGGAGCCTTTTTCAGAGCAAGGAGGACACATAAAAATGAAGAAGTTTCTTTCCTGTCTGCTGGCACTGCTGATGACGGCATCGCTGCTGGCGGGCTGCGGACAGCAGAAAACAGATGACAACAATGGCGGCGATGTCGCCGAGCCCGCGCTGGCGGACGGCGTGTACACCGCGGATTTCAACACCGACAGCAGTATGTTCCACGCCAACGAGACCTGCGACGGCAAGGGCGTGCTGACCGTGAAGGACGGGCAGATGACCATTCACGTCAGCCTCGCCTCCACCAGCATCGTGAATCTGTTCCCCGGCTTGAAGGAGGACGCACAGAAGGACGGTGCCGTGCTGCTACAGCCCACCAAGGATACCGTCACCTATCCCGATGGTCTGACCGAGACGGTCAACGGCTTTGATATCCCCGTGCCCGCCTTGGACACGGAGTTCGACGTGGCCCTCATCGGCAAGAAGGGCGTTTGGTACGACCACAAGGTGTCCGTCTCCAACCCTGTGCTGAAAGGAGATGATGGCAACGATGCTGCCGCCATTGCGCTGGCCGACGGCACTTACACCATTGAGGTAGGCTTTGAGGGCGGCTCCGGTAAGTCCCATGTGCTGACTCCCTGCACCCTGAAGGTGGAGAACGGCGCTGCCACCGCCACCATCGTGTGGAGCAGTGAGAAGTATGACTATATGCTGGTGGATGGCCAGCGTTACGATGTCCTCACCACCGAGGGCGGCTCCACCTTCGAGATCCCCGTGCGGGCGCTGGATACCCCGCTGACGGTGATCGGCGACACCACCGCCATGAGCACCCCCCACGAGATCGAGTACACCCTGACCTTTGATTCCTCCACCGCCGTGGAGGCCGCCCAGTGAGGCGTTTTCTCGCCGGACTGCTGGCGGCGCTGATGGTCTTGTCCCTCTGCGCCTGCGGCGCGGCTGACGCCCCCGCCAAAGCAGACGGACAAACCGCCGCCGTGTCGTGGGACGAGTTGGTCTTTGACCGTACCATGCCCCTGCGCTATGCCCAGCAGTTTACCGTAGAGTATGCCGGAGAGAGCTACAAGCGCATCACCATCAACAACGACCGGGTGTACCTGCTGGTAGCGGAGGGCGCGGCGGTGCCTGACGGAACACCCTCCGGCGTCACTGTTTTGCACCAGCCGCTGGATCAGATCTATCTGGTAGCCGCCGCTGCCATGGACTACTTCGACAAGCTGAACGCCATCGACTGTATCACCCTCAGCGGTAAAAAACAGTCGGACTGGTATATCCAGCGTGCCAAGGACGCCATGGACAGCGGAGCGCTGGTATACGCCGGCAAGTACTCTGAGCCGGATTATGAGCTGATCCTGTCGCAGGGCTGTGATCTGGCGGTGGAAAACACCATGATCTATCACTCTCCGGCGGTGCTGGAGCAACTGGAGCGGCTGGGCATCCCCGTGCTGGTGGAGACATCCAGCTACGAGACCCAGCCCTTGGGTCGGATGGAGTGGATCAAGCTGTACGCGGCGCTGCTGGACAAGGAGGATGAGGCCGAGGCGCTGTTTAATGAGAAGATGGACAGCGTGGCGGACGTACTGGAGCAGCAGCCCACCGGCAAGACTGTGGCGTTTTTCTACATCACCAGCAGCGGCGCTGTAAACGTCCGCAAGTCCACGGACTATGTGGCGAAGTGCGTCACCATCGCAGGCGGAGACTATGTCTCCTTCGATGAATCGGCGGAGGACAACGCCCAGTCCACCATCAACATTCAGATGGAATCCTTCTACCACGGTGCAGTGGACGCCGATGTACTGATCTACAACAGCATCATCGATGGTGAGCTGCACACGCTGGACGAATTGGTGGCACTGGATCCACTGATGGCCGACTTCAAGGCCGTCAAGAGCGGTAATGTGTGGTGCCTGACCAAAAACTTCTATCAGGAGTCGCTGGAGCTGAGCGATCTCATTCTGGACGTGAACCATGCGTTGAACGACGCGCCGGATACGGCTTTTCACTTTCTGACACGGATGAAGTGAGCGTTTTTTACATCATAAGGAGGAGCGGCATGAAGAGGACCCGAACACTTCGCATCTGGGGAGGCTTTTTGCTTCTCCTCCTGCTTTTGCTTGTTTTTTTGATTTGGAACATTTTCGCGGGAAGCGTTTCTCTTTCCGCGTCTGAGATATGGCGGATCCTGCTGGGGGGCGATGTGGGCTTTACCCAGAGCCAGATCATCGTGAAGATCCGCCTGCCCCGGCTTCTCTCGGCGCTGATCCTGGGCGGAGCGCTGTCCCTGTCCGGCTATCTGCTGCAAACCTTTTTCCATAACCCCATCGCAGGCCCCTTCGTGCTGGGCATCTCCTCCGGCGCGAAGATGACGGTGTGCGTGGCCATGCTGGCGCTGCTGAGCCGTGGCAAGACCACCTCCTCCGCCATTCTCATCGCGGCGGCCTTCGTGGGCGCCATGGTATCCATGGGCTTCGTGCTGCTGATCTCCCAGCGGGTCAAGCGCATGAGCCTGCTGGTGGTCTGCGGCGTGATGATCGGCTATATCTGCTCGGCGCTCACGGATTTTCTCGTGACCTTTGCCGACGATTCCAGCATCGTGAATCTGCACAACTGGTCTCTCGGCTCCTTCTCCGGCATGAGCTGGGACAACGTAAAGACTATGGCCGTTGTCTGCGGCATCACGCTGCTGCTGACCTTCCTGCTTTCCAAGCCCATCCGGGCGTACCAGTTGGGCGAGGTCTACGCCCAGAATATGGGTGTCCCCCTGCGGGCCTTCCGGACGGCGCTGATCCTGTTGTCCAGTGTGCTGTCCGCCTGCGTCACGGCCTTTGCCGGCCCCATCTCCTTTGTTGGCATCGCAGTGCCGCACCTGATGAAGTCCCTGTTCAAATCGGCGGAGCCGCTGTGTATGATCCCGGCCTGCTTTTTAGGCGGCGGCGTGTTCTGCCTGTTCTGCGACCTTATCGCCCGCACCGCCTTTGCCCCCACAGAGGTGAGCATCAGCTCCGTCACGGCGGTATTCGGCGCACCCATCGTGATCTACATGATGATCCACAGAAAGGCGGCGTGAGTATGGCAGCATATCTGGAAACAAAAGACCTGACCGTGGGCTACCACGGCAAGCCGCTGATCGAGGACATCGCCCTCCATGTGCAGCGGGGCAGGATCGTCACGCTGATAGGCCCCAACGGCTCGGGAAAATCCACCATATTGAAAACCATCATCGGCCAACTCTCCAAGGTGTCCGGCACGGTGTTTCTGGATGGAAAGGCCATGGAGGCGCACAGCCGCAATGAGATTGCCCGGCGCATGGCCATTTTGATGACGGCCCGCATGGAGCCGGAGCTGATGACCTGCCGGGACGTGGTGGGTACCGGCCGCTATCCCTACACAGGCAAACTGGGAATCCTCACATCGGAGGACCGGGCCATTGTGGAGCGCTCCTTGGCGCAGGTAGGCGGGCTGGACTTTGCCGACCGGCCCTTTGCCAACATCAGCGATGGGCAGCGCCAGCGGATCCTGCTGGCCCGGGCCCTGTGTCAGGAGCCGGAGATCATCGTGCTGGACGAGCCCACCAGCTTTCTGGACATCCGCTATAAGCTGGAGCTGCTGACGGTGCTCAAGCGCATGGTGCGGGAGAACAATCTGGCGGTGTTGCTGTCGCTCCACGAGCTGGAGCTGGCGGAGCGCATCTCCGACACCGTGGTGTGCGTGGCGGGCGACCGGATCGACCGCATCGGCCCGCCGGAGGAGATCTTCACCCGCGCATATATCGCAAAGCTGTACCAGATGGAGCACGGGAAGTACGACCCCTGCTTCGACAGTCTGGAATTCGTGCCGTAAGGAGTGCCATCATGGAAAAACAGGGTGTTTTTTACGCCGTCAGCGTGGGTCCCGGCGACCCGGAGCTGCTGACCCGGCAGGCGTGTCGGGTTCTGGAGGTGTGTGATGTTATAGCGGCCCCTCGAACCAAGGCCGGTCGGATGCTGGCGTTGGACATCGCCGGAGGCGCGGTGGATATGCGGGGAAAGACCATATTGCCGCTGGACTTCACCATGGCGCATGACGCGGCGGTACGGGAGGAGAGCTACCGCACGGCGGCAGGTGCCATCGAGGCGGCGCTGGCGGCGGGGCGGGACGTTGCCATGGTGAATCTGGGCGACGTATCTGTGTACGCCACGGCGTACTATATTTTAGAGCGCGTCCGCTCTGACGGGTTCGAGGTGGTCATGTGTCCCGGTGTCACCAGCTTCTGCGCCGTGGCGGCGCGGCTGGGGCGGAGTTTGACCCGCATGGAGGAGCCCCTCCATATCCTGCCGGGGAGCATGGACATGGACAGTGCGCTGGCGCTGCCGGGAACGAAGGTGCTGATGAAGTCCGGGAGAGCCATCCGCGAGACGGTGGACGCGCTGGAAAGGCACGGTCTTGCAGCGCGTGCCGGGATGGTGGCGGACTGCGGGCTGGAGACGGAGCAGGTCTATACCGACCTGCGGCAGCTGCCGGAGGAAATCAGCTATTTTGCCACCATTGTGGCGGATTGAGAGGACGCTATGCAGAGACGAGTGCCCCGACTGGTGCTGGCCGGTACCAACAGCGGCTGCGGCAAGACCACCGTCACCTGCGCCGTTTTGCAGGCGCTGGTATCGCGGGGTCTGCGGGTAGGCGCGGCAAAATGCGGCCCGGATTACATCGACCCCATGTTCCATAGCCGGGTCATCGGCGCGAAAAGCTCCAATTTGGACAGCTTCTTTTTTGACCGCGACACCATGCGCTATCTGCTGGCTCACAACGGTCAGGACTGCGATATCACGGTGATTGAGGGGGTCATGGGCTATTATGACGGTCTGGGGCTGACATCCACCCGCGCCAGCACCTATGAGACGGCGCGGGAAACGGAAAGCCCCGTGGTGCTGGTGGTGAACGCACGGGGGGCGGCGTTGTCCGTTGTGGCGGCGGTGCAGGGCTTTCTGGACTTCGCGCCGGACAACAACGTGCAGGGCGTCATTCTGAACGGGTGCAGTGCCATGAGCTACGGCGCGCTGGCGCGGGAGCTGGAAAGCCGGCTGGGCGTCCGCGCCTGCGGCTATCTGCCCCGGCTGCCAGAGTGCACGCTGGAGAGCCGCCATCTGGGGCTGGTGACAGCGGACGAGGTAGAGGATCTGCGGGAGAAGCTGCGGCAGCTGGCGGAGGCGGCGGAAAAGACGCTGGAGCTGGACGCGCTGCTGGAGATCGCCCACAATGCGCCAGTGCTGGACTTCACGCCGCCGGTATTGCCGGAAAAGGGCGCGCCGGTGCGGATCGGCGTGGCCCGCGACCGGGCGTTCTGCTTTTACTATGAGGACAGCCTCGACCTGCTGCGGCAGCTGGGCGCGGAGCTGGTATCCTTCAGCCCCCTGACGGATGAACGGCTTCCCAACGGCATACAGGGGCTGTACTTATGCGGCGGCTATCCGGAGCTTTACGCGGCGCAGTTGGAGAAAAACCACGCCCTGCGCAGGCAAATCCGAGACGCTGTACACACGGGGATGCCCTGTATCGCCGAGTGCGGCGGCTTCATGTATCTGACGCAGTCCATCGCAGGCCGCGCCATGGTGGGTGCGCTGCCAGGGGACTGCTTTGATACGGGGAAGCTGACCCGGTTCGGCTATATCACCGCCACGGCCCGGGAGGACAATCTCCTCTGCCGCGCCGGAGAGCAGGTGCCGATGCATGAATTCCACCACTGGGATACCCCGCAGCCCGGCGATGCTTTTGGGGCGGAAAAGCCCTCCGGAAAGCAGTGGCGCTGTGCGTATGCCACGGACACGCTGTATGCGGGTTTCCCCCACTTCCATTTTTACGCCAAGCCTGTCATGGCACAGCGCTTTTTGGCGGCTTGCAGAAAGGAGACGCTATGATGGAGCAAATGAAGCCTATGGACATTGAGAAGCGCAGCTTCGCCATCATCACAGAGCTGCTGGGCGACCGGCGGCTGGACCCGGAAAATGAGCTGGTCATCAAACGGGTCATCCACACCACGGCGGATTTTGACTATGTGGACAATCTGGCCTTTTCCGACCACGCGGTGGAAAAGGCCATCGCCGCCCTGCGGGCGGGCTGTGACATCGTCACCGATACGCAGATGGCCAAGGCCGGAATCAATAAGACGATCCTCGCCTCGCTGGGTGGGGAGGTACACTGCTTCATGTCGGACGCAGACGTGGCGGTGGAGGCTAAGGAGCGCGGTGTGACCCGGGCCTTTGTATCCATGGAGCGGGCAGCAGCCCTGCCCAAGCCCTGCATCTTCGCCATCGGCAACGCCCCTACGGCACTTTTTTCGCTGGAGGAACTGATGGAGGCAGACAAGCTCCGTCCCGCCCTCATCATCGGGGTACCGGTGGGCTTTGTGAATGTGGTGGAGAGCAAGGAGCGCATCATCAAGGCCGCTGCCGCGCCCTACATCGTGTCCCGGGGCCGCAAGGGCGGCAGCAATGTGGCGGCGGCCATCTGCAACGCCATGCTCTACCAGATCAGGCGGTAGGTCATGAAGGAATTTATCATACGGGACGGAAAAAAGCTCCGTCTGGGCTACACCACCGGCTCCTGTGCCGCGGCGGCAGCCAAGGCCGCCGCATGGATGCTGCTGAGCGGCAGCAAAAAGGAGTCCATCCGCCTGCTGACACCCAAGGGCATGGAGCTGGCATTGGCGGTGGAGGACATCTATCTGTCCCCGGACTGTGTGCGCTGCGCCATCCGGAAGGACAGCGGCGATGACCCGGATATCACCCGTGACACCCTGATCTATGCCGAGGTGCGGAAAACAGAGGCTGTTGGTATTGTCATCGACGGCGGACAGGGCGTAGGTCGGGTAACCAAGCCGGGTCTTGACCAGCCGGTGGGTGCGGCGGCCATCAACTCCGTGCCCCGCCGGATGATCCGGGAAAATGTGGAGGAGGTCTGCGGTCTGCTGGGCTACACCGGCGGTCTGCGGGTGGTAATCTCCGCTCCCGATGGCGAGACGCTGGCGAAAAAGACCTTCAATCCCCGGTTGGGCATTGAGGGCGGCATCTCTATCTTAGGCACCACGGGGATCGTAGAGCCTATGAGTGAGCAGGCGCTGGTGGACACCATCCATGTAGAGCTGCGGCAGCGGCGGGAGGGCGGCGCGGATTATGTACTGCTTGCCCCCGGCAACTACGGCGTAGACTATATCAAGGGTGCCATGGGCATCGACCCCGCCACGGCGGTGATGACCTCCAACTTCATCGGCGACGCGCTGGAGATGTGCCGGGAGCTGGGCTTCCGAGGGGTGCTGCTCATCGGTCATATCGGCAAGCTGGTAAAGCTGGCGGGCGGTATGTGGAACACCCACTCCCGCTACGGCGACTGCCGCATGGACATCCTGACGGCCTGTGCCGCCGCAGAGGGGCTGCACGGCGGTGCGGCGGCGGAGATGCTCTGCTGCGCCACCTGTGACGACGCCCTGCGGCTGTTGAAGGAGCAGGGACTTTATGACGCAGTGCTGCACCGGCTGGCTGGGCGCATTGACGACATGATGCACTATAAATGCAGTGATATAGAGACGGGAGCCATCCTCTTTTCCAAGGAATATGGCTATCTTTGTGAGACGAAGGGCGCATCCAAGCTGCTGCGCCGGATAAAGGAGGACTGACAATGGTACATTTTGTGGGAGCGGGTAGCGGCGCTGCCGACCTTATTACCGTCCGGGGCGCCAAGCTGCTGGGTGAGGCCGATGTGGTGATCTACGCAGGGTCTTTGGTGAATCCGGCGCTGCTGGACTATACCAAGCCCGGCTGCGAGATCCACGACAGCGCCAAGCTGACCCTTGAGGAGGTCATCGCCCTCATCGAAAAGGCGGAGGCCGCCGGCAAGACCACCGTGCGCCTGCACACAGGGGATTCCAGCATTTACGGCGCAGTGCGGGAGCAGTTCGACGAGCTGGAAAAACGCGGTATCGCCTACGACGTCTGCCCCGGCGTCAGCGCCTTCTGCGGCGCGGCGGCGGCTCTGCGGGCGGAGTACACCCTGCCCGATGTGAGCCAGACCGTCATCATCACCCGCGCTCCCGGCCGCACGCCGGTACCGGAGCGGGAGTCCATCCGCTCTCTGGCAGCCCATCAGGCCACCATGGTGCTGTTTCTCAGCACCTCGCTGACGGAGCATTTGCAAGCCGAGCTGCTGGCGGGAGGCTATACCGCTGATACCCCGGCGGCGGTGGTCTACAAGGCCACTTGGCCGGAGGAGAAGATCTTCCGCTGCACGGTGGGGACGCTCCACGAGACGGTGACAGGCAACGGCCTGACCAAGACCTCGCTGATCGTGGTGGGCAACTGTCTGGGTGACACCTATCTGCGCTCGCTGCTGTATCACCCCAACTTTACAACGGAGTTCCGCAAGGGGGCGCAATGAGAGCCGCCCTGTTTGCCTTCAGCCGCGGTGGCTGCGCCACGGCGCGGCGGATACTGGCGGCGCTGCCGGATGAGGCATGGATGTGCTATACCATGCCGCGTTTTGAAGAGCCGGGCTTTCTGCCGCTGGACAAGGCGGTATATGGCGCGAGTTTTTCCTCCATGGACGCACTGATCTTTGTGGGGGCCTGCGGCATCGCCGTGCGGGAGATCGCCCCCTATGTCAAAAGCAAAAAAACCGACCCGGCGGTGGTTTGCATCGACGAGGCGGGGCGGTTTGTGATCCCCCTGCTCTCCGGCCATATCGGCGGCGCCAACGCGCTGGCGGTGGAGCTGGCGGAAAAGCTGGGGGCCACGGCGGTGGTCACCACCGCCACCGATGTCCGCGGCAAATTTTCTGTGGACGCATGGGCTGCCCGGCACGGCTGCGTCATCTCTGACATGGGGCTTGCCAAGGTGGTTTCGGCGGCGATCTTAGAGGAGGATATCCCCCTTTGCAGCCAGTTTTCTCTGCCCGCTCCCCTGCCGGAGGGTACGTTTGCCGGGGAGAGCGGCCCGCTGGGCGTCTTCATTGGCTGGCGTACAAAGGCACACTTTGCCCGCACCTTGCGGCTTATCCCTCGCGTACTGCGGGTAGGTGTAGGCTGCCGACGGGGCATCTCCGCCGAGGCGGTGGTGCGTGCGGTGCAGACAGTGTTCGCGGAAAATGGACTGGATACGGCGGCTATCTGCGGCGTCTGTTCCATCGACCTGAAGCAGGACGAGGCAGGCCTGCTGGCCGCCTGTGAGAAAAACAACTGGCCGGTGCATTTTTACACGGCGCAGCAGCTGCGGGATGTGGCGGGTGACTTCACTCCCTCCGACTTCGTCTGCTCCGTTACCGGCGTGGACAATGTCTGTGAGCGGGCGGCGCTGCTGGATGCCGAAAAACTGATCGTACAAAAAACAGCGCGGGACGGCGTGACCATCGCCGTCGCGGCGGAGCATTGGGAGGTGCGCTTTGGGTAAGGTAATTGTAGTAGGTATCGGGCCGGGCAGCTATGAGGATATGACCATTCGGGCGGATACCGCCCTGCGGGCGTGTGACGCCATCGTAGGCTACCCGGTGTATGTGGATCTGGTGCGGGATCGCTACCCCGGCAAGGAGCTTCACTCCACCCCCATGACACGGGAGGCCGAGCGCTGCCAGCTGGCGCTGGAGCTGGCGCGCAGCGGTAAGACCGTCGCCATGGTCTGCTCCGGTGACAGCGGCATCTACGGCATGGCGGCGCTGGTCTATGAGCTGCGGGGCGAGGCGCAGGAGCCTGAAATTCAGGTGGTACCTGGTCTGACGGCGGCTTGCAGCGCCGCAGCGGTGCTGGGTGCGCCGCTGACCCACGACTTTGCGGTCATCAGCCTCAGCGATCGGCTGACGCCGTGGGAAACCATCGAAAAGCGGCTGGACTGCGCGGCGGCGGCGGATCTGACCATCGCCCTGTACAACCCCGCCAGCCACGGCAGACCCGACCACCTGAAGCGGGCCTGCGATATCCTGCTGCGCCGTCTGCCGGGAGAGCGGCTGTGCGGCATCGTGCGCAATATTGGCCGTGAGGGGCAGAGCAGCCGCATCCTGACGCTGGCAGAGCTGCGGAAGGCGGAGGTGGATATGTTCTGCACCGTGCTGATCGGCAGCGCCGCCGTCAAAACGGTGGCCGGTCAACTGGTCACACCCAGAGGATACCGCAATGTGTAATATCTGCGTGTTTGCCGGCACCACGGAGGGCCGGGAGCTGGTGGAATTCCTGGCCGGACAGCCGGTGCAGGCTACGGTATGCGTGGCCACGGAGTATGGTGAAACGCTGCTGCCGGAGGCGGAAAACGTCACGGTTCTGGCGGGGCGTATCCCGGTGGAGGACATCATCCGGATGCTGCAAAGGATGCGGTTCGATCTGGTCATCGACGCTACCCACCCCTATGCCACCTCCATCACCGAGAGCATCTGCACAGCCTGTCGGGAAACGGAGACGGAGTATCTGCGCCTGCTGCGGCAATCCTCCGAACAGACGGAGGATGTGGTCTGCGTGGAGAATGCGGCGGCGGCCGCCGCATTTCTGGAGAGTACGCGGGGCAATATCCTGCTGACCACCGGCAGTAAGGAACTGGCGGCGTATAGCGGCATCCCCGATTTTACCCAGCGGGTATACGCCCGGGTGCTGCCCATGGATGCCTCGCTGGAGGCCTGCCGCGCAGCGGGGCTGAAGGCCGCCCATATCATCGCCATGCAGGGGCCTTTCTCCGAGGAGATGGATCTGGCTACACTGCGGTTTGCCGACGCCGCATGGATGGTGACCAAGGACGGCGGCGAAGCCGGCGGCTTTCCCGCTAAGGCATCCGCCGCCCGGAAGGCGGGCGCAGGTCTGGTGGTCATTGGCCGCCCGCCCCAGCGGGAGGGTCTTCCCTTTGCGGCGGTGCTGGATGTGCTGTGTAAGCGGTTCGGCTGCACCGTCCGGCCGCAGGTGCGGATCGTCGGCATCGGCCCCGGCAGCCGGGAGGCTATGACCCGTGAGGTCAGTGAAACCATTGAGGCGGCGGACTGTCTCATCGGCGCAAAACGGATGCTGGAGGCTGTGGCGCGGCCGGGACAGCACACCTGCGACGCCATTGCGCCGCAGGATATTGCGGACTTTATCCGCACCCACTGGGAGTACCGCCGCTTCGCGGTGGTCATGTCCGGCGATACCGGCTTCTTCAGCGGCACGAAAAAGCTGCTGCCCCTGCTGGAGGGCTGCGACACGGCGGTGCTGCCGGGTTTGAGCTCGTTGTCCTATCTGTGTGCCCGGCTCCGGACCTCCTATGAGGATGTCCGGGTGGTGAGTCTCCACGGGCGGCAGCACAACATTCTGCCGGAGGTGCGGGCAACCAGCCGCCTCTTTGCGCTGGTAGGCGGCGAGCGCGGCATCAACGACCTGTGCCGTACGCTGACAGAGGGTGATCTGGGCCACGTCTCTGTGTATGTGGGCCAGCGGCTGGGCTACCCGGATGAGCGCATCGTGCGCGGCACGGCGGCGGAGCTGACGGATGGTGTCTATGCCCCTCTGAGCGTGGCGCTTATCGAAAACCCCCATCCCGACGCGGTGGTCACACCGGGTCTGCCGGATGACGCCTTTCTCCGCAGTGCGGAGGGAATGCCCGTGGTTCCCATGACCAAAAGTGAGGTGCGGGCGGTGTGCCTTTCCAAGCTGCGGCTGACGGAGCGGAGCGTCTGCTGGGACATCGGCGCCGGTACCGGCTCAGTGTCGGTGGAAATGGCCTTACAGGCAAAGCAAGGGCTTGTCTGCGCCGTAGAGCGGCGAGAGGATGCCGCAGCGCTGCTGGGGCAAAACCGTAATCGGTTTGCATTGGAAAACTTACAGGTGGTCTGCGGCAGCGCGCCGGAGGCCTGCGTCGGCCTGCCAGCCCCCACTCACGCATTCATCGGCGGCAGTGCCGGCAATATGCGGGAGATCGTGGCGCTGCTGCTGGCAAAAAATCCCCATGTCCGCATCGTGGCCACGGCCGTTTCGCTGGAGTCCGTGGCTGAGCTGACGGACTGCCTGACGGCGTTCCCCTTTGCGGAGACGGAGGTGGTGTCCCTGCAAGCGGCGCGGGACAGAAAAGCCGGAAGCTACCACCTGATGAGCGGACAGAATCCCATTTATATTTTTACGATGCAGGGCGGAGGAGAAACGGCATGATGTGGTCGCTTGCGGCACTTGTTATCGGCTTTTGCATAGACTTTCTGGTGGGCGACCCCCACGGCTTTCCCCATCCGGTAGTTCTGATTGGAAAATGTATCAGTGTGTTGGAGCGGGGGCTGCGGTGCATATGCCCCAAAACGCCCTCCGGCGAGCGGGCGGCGGGCGCCATCCTGTGGGGCGCGGTGGTCATCGTATCCACCGCCGTCCCGGCTCTGCTGCTGTGGCTGAGCGGTCTGCTCAGCCCGTGGCTGCGTCTGGCGCTGGAAAGCGTGATGTGCTGGCAGATCTTGGCCGTCAAGTCCCTGCGGGACGAGAGCATGAAGGTCTATGACGCGCTGGAGAGCGGCGATTTGGCCGCCTCCCGCCATGCTGTTTCCATGATCGTGGGGCGGGATACCGACCGGCTGGACGATGCCGCCGTGACCCGTGCCGCCGTGGAAACGGTGGCGGAGAACACCTCCGACGGCGTGGTGGCGCCGCTGCTGTTTCTGGCCATCGGCGGTGCGCCGCTGGGATTTTTCTACAAGGCAGTGAACACCATGGACTCCATGCTGGGGTATGTGGAGCCGCCCTATAAGAACATCGGTCTTGTACCCGCCAAGGCGGACGACGTGGTGAACTATATCCCGGCGCGGCTGTCGGCACTTCTGATGCTGGCGGCGGGGGGGCTGCTGGGGCTGGACACCGCCAACGGCTGGCGGATATTCCGCCGGGACCGCCGGAAGCACGCCAGCCCCAACTCGGCGCAGACGGAATCCGTGTGCGCGGGACTGATGGGGCTGCGTCTGGCGGGGGACGCGTGGTACCACGGTGTGCTGCATAAGAAAGAGTACATCGGCGACAGCCTGCGGGAGATCACCCACGAGGACATCCCCCGTGTGTGCCGCTTGATGACCGTCACAGCGGTCCTCACCCTGCTTTTGAGTTGCGGGGTCAAGCTGCCCTTTGCACTGTGAAGGAGACATAGATGCTGTATCAAACAGAAAATCAACACGGCGGCGATGTATACGGCGGCGGTATCACGCTGGATTTTTCCGCCAACACCAACCCCCTGGGTACGCCTCCCGGCGTACTGGAGGCGGTGTGCCGGGCTCTGCCCCGGCTGCACCGCTACCCCGACCCCTACTGCCGCCGGCTGGTGCAGGCTATCGCGGGCCATGAGCAGGTGCCGGCGTCCTATATTCTCTGCGGAAACGGCGCGGCAGACCTGATCTACACATACTGCGCCGCCCTGCGGCCCCGGACGGCGGTAGAGCTGGCCCCCACCTTTGTGGAATATGGGGCGGGACTGGCGCAGGTGGGTTGCCGCGTAGAGCGGTATTTCCTGCATCAGGCGCAGAATTTCGATTTGGACGAGAGGTTTCTGTCCTTCTTAGAGGAAAAAAAACCGGAGGTGGTATTCCTCTGTAACCCCAACAACCCCACCGGGCGGCTGATCCCGCTCCCTCTGCTGGAGCAGATCCTGCAATACTGCGCGGCACAAGGGGCGCGGCTGTTTCTGGATGAGTGCTTTCTCGATCTCACGGAGGACGGCGTCAGCGCCAAGTCCCTTCTGGCAGCGCACCCGGAACTGCTGATCCTGAAGGCCTTTACCAAGAGCTACGGCATGGCGGGCATCCGGCTGGGGTACTGCCTGTGCGCCGACAATGCGTTACTGCGCCGCATGGCGGCCGCGTCCCCGCCGTGGAACGTATCCACCCTGGCCCAGAGTGCCGGTGTGGCGGCGCTGGCGGAGCGGGACTTCCTGCAAAGGACGCTGTCCCTCGTCCGCACGGAGCGGCGGTGGCTCACGGATAACCTGACGGCGCTGGGCTTCTGGGTATGCCCGTCCCATGCCAATTACCTGCTGTTCCGCGGGCCGCTGGGGCTGCGGGAGGGCCTGCTGCAGCAGGGTATCGCCATCCGTGGCTGTGGGAATTACAACGGGCTGGGCGACGGGTGGTATCGCATTGCGGTGCGGCCTCACGGGGAAAATGAAGCATTGATAACGGCCATCCGGCAATTCTGCAAGGAGAAATCACTATGGCAATGAATATTATGATTCAGGGGACCATGTCCAATGCGGGAAAGAGCCTGCTGGCGGCGGGACTCTGCCGCGTTTTGAAGCAGGACGGCTACCGCGTGGCACCGTTCAAGAGCCAGAACATGGCGCTGAACTCCTTCATCACTAAGGACGGCGGCGAGATGGGCCGGGCGCAGGTGGTGCAGGCAGAGGCCGCCGGGATCGAGCCGGATACGCGCATGAATCCCATCCTGCTCAAGCCCACCACCGACGTGGGCAGTCAGGTCATCGTCAACGGACAGGTGCGGGGCAATATGCAGGCCATGGAGTACTTCCGCCGCAAGCGGGACTACATCCCCGCTGTGCTGGAGGCCTACAACAGTCTGACCTCAGAGTATGACGTGATCGTCATTGAGGGGGCAGGCAGCCCCGCGGAGATCAACCTCAAGCAGGATGATATCGTCAATATGGGCCTTGCCAAGCTGGTGGACGCGCCGGTGCTGCTGGTAGGCGACATCGACCGGGGCGGCGTGTTCGCCCAGCTCTACGGCACGGTGGCGCTGCTGGATGAGGACGAGCGCCGCCGCATCAAGGGCGTGGTGGTCAACAAATTCCGGGGCGACCGGGCCATTCTGGAGCCGGGACTGAAGACGCTGGAGCAGCTGTGCGGCATCCCGGTGGCGGGGGTCATCCCCTACGCCCATATAGACATCGACGATGAAGACAGCCTGACCGAGCGGTTTGACCGCTCCAAAGAGCGAAAACTCTTGGATATCGCGGTAATCCGTGTGCCGCGCATCTCCAATTTCACGGATTTCAGCCCCTTCGAACATTACGGAAACGTGTCGCTGCGCTATGTGGATCAGGTGAGTGACCTGCACCAGCCGGACATGATCCTGCTGCCGGGTACCAAGAGCACCATTGCCGACCTGCGGTGGCTGCGGCAGTCCGGTCTGGAGGCGGCCATTTTGAAGGCGGCTGACGCCGGCACGCTGGTTTTCGGCGTCTGCGGCGGCTATCAGATGCTGGGGCGCACCGTGTCCGACCCGGAGCAGGTGGAGGCCGCCGGTGTCACGGAGATCAACGGTTTGGGCCTGCTGGAGATGGACACCGAATTCCGGGGTGAAAAGGTGCAGACCCAGACGCAAGGCGTCTTTCACGGTGTGGAGGGAATGCTCTCCGGCCTGAACGGGCTCGCCTACGAGGGGTACGAGATCCACATGGGCCGCAGTCAGCAGCAGATGCCCGCCCTCACCGGCAGCAGAAACGTATACGGCAGCTATGTCCACGGCATTTTTGACGCGCCGGGCATCACGGATACGATCCTGAAAGCACTGTGCGCCAGAAAGGGCGTGTCTTTTGACGCGCTGGCAACCTTTGACGCCTGCGGCTACAAGGAACGGCAGTACGACCTGCTGGCGGACGTGGTACGCGGCGGACTGGATATGTCCTTTGTCTACCGGGTGCTGCGCCGGGAAGTATAACGAAACAAGTTCCGATGGAAAAAAGGGGGGGAGACTTGAGCAGGATATTATGCGTGATTGACGGCATGACGGATCCCCACTTTCAGGTGGAGCGATATGGCCATCTGGCGTCCATGGGTTCGATGCGGTATGTGGATACCTGCGGCGGCTTCCCACCGGAAACACTGCACTGCGTACTGCGCCTGTTGGGGGTAACGGATCTGCCGGTACATCTCCGAGGCTATGTAGAGGCGCTGGGGGCCGGAATCCCCGTCCGGCCCGATGACCTGCTACTGCGGGGCAGCTGCTACACGCTGGATGGAGAGGGCTGCTGTACCATGCCTTGCTGTGCCCCGGCAAAGGTAGAGGATCCTGCATTTACCTATTACCGGCTGGGCGGCTATCAGGCACTGCTGGTATTTCCCCACATGGCGCATACTGTGAATAACATTGTAACGCAGATTCCTTCCGGCGGGCAGCGGGCACTGTGCCCGCAGGGAAGCTTGGTACTGCGCCATGCCTTTGAAAGACTGCTGACGAAAGAACGATGTATGCTTCTGTGGGGGCAGTCTGTTCCGGTAGCACTGCCGCCATTTCCCCAGAAGAGCGCCGTGATCTGCGGCAAGGAGTTGGTAAAGGGGATTGCCCGGCTGCTGCACATGGAGCTTTTCCCGGTAAAGGGGGCTACTGGCGATGTGGATACGGATCTGGACGCCAAGACAGAGGCAGCCCTGCGAGCGGCGGAACGCTGCCCCTTTGTGCTGCTGCATATCAACGGGGCGGATGAAGCGGCCCATCGCCACGATTCGGCGGAAAAGGAGACTTTCCTGCGCCGGGTCGATGATCGGGTGCTCTCCCGGCTGTTGGCGTCTGAGCATGAGATTGTGGTGGCCTCCGACCACGGAGCTGATCCAGAAAGTGGAGCCCATCTGGGTGGCCCACAGCCTTTTTTTACCAGCCGTTAAATGGTAATAGTCAAAATATGAAGACTGCATAACGGCGTCAAGGCTTAAAATCAAAACCTCTGGCTTATCCGTAATCTCATTAAGATAAGCAATAATCCAGACCGCTGATAGGGCGGTCTGGATTATTTTTGCAAAAAAATCAAAAAAACACTTGACAATTTGAAAAAATCGGAAGCTTCGCCTTGAGAGGAATTTCAAGGAGACCACGCCGATGAGAAACTACCCGAACACCCTGAAAAGAAAGCTTCTGGATACCATATCCGGAAAACAAGCAGCTGTATAGCGAATTGTATCCTGATGAAGCCAAGCAGATGGAAGGATACACCGAAAACATTGGAGTCCTTCTAAAGCGGGAACTCGGAATAGACAGTATAACAACCATTGATAGAAACACTGAAAATGCGAGAAACTACAACATTGATGTAGTGGGTATGACTGACTACATCGAAAACAAATGTGGCTGGCGTCGCAACGTGATATATTATGACGCAGAAATTATCAACCAAATCAATATTCTGAGGAAAAGATATTAAGGGATTGAAGGTTCTTCCTTGATATGAATGGGTACACCATAAAAGCATCCACAGCTTTTTGGTAAGGATGAGGTCGACTGCCCACCGCATTTCCTAAGCTAAAGGCACAGGTACATTCCGCGCGGCCACAAAAATTAGCCTTATTTTTAGCCTTATAACATCAGAATACAATAATACAGCCCGGCAGCATTTAACAGCATGATTCCCCGCAAGTCCTGTATTTCCAACACTTCCCGGCATCAGTCAACACAATGCAAAATCGCCCCGCGGCGATTCAAATCCGGGTGTCACCTCCAACCAAAAACCTCGTAACCATGCCGGTTACGAGGTTTTTCTTATGCCCGTCGATCATGTGACCCGCGAGGCAGCATGCTCCTCCTGCTGAATCTTCTGGTCGGTCATTCTCCGCCCTTTTTCCCTGCCACCGTCTTGATATCAGACCCCAGACGCACAAAGCGAAGCGCATTCTTATTAGGAGTACCGCTCTCAACCCTCCCGAAACACCTGTGTTCCGGGAGGGTTTTCATGCTCGCCCCGTCACCCTACACAATAGCCCGCAAGCGGGCGGCACGGAATTTTATGACAATTGGCTATTGCCAGAAACAGGAAAATTATGTAGTATATTAGCGTGGTAACACGGTAGCGAGCTAAAGCAAAATAAAACGGACAACGCGGCTGTCGTACCATTTGGCTTTCGAGCATAACAGAAAGGAGAACGAATATGAAAACACGTGCAAAGCGGCTTCTGTGCCTCTGCCTTGCCCTGCTTCTGGTGCTGGGACTTACCGCCTGCGGCGGCAGCGGCACGACTGGCGGCAAAAAGGCGGAGCTGCTGTCTATGGATGCCCGGCCCGACGCGCCCAGCGAGATCCCGGAGGGGCTGGACATTGACTGGAACTACCGCTACACCTTCGCCGAACTGGAGGGGCAGCTGGCCCGGCTGGCCGAGACGTATCCGGACATTACCAACCTGTACTCCATCGGCACCTCGTGGCAGGAGCGCGATCTCTGGTGCATGGAGCTGACCAATAAGGCGATCCCCGCCGGGGAAAAGACGGGCATCGGCGTATTCGCCAACATCCACGGCGGCGAGCGGGAGAGCGCTTCCTCCGCCATGTATACGGCGTGGTGGCTGGCGCTGTGCTCCGGCGACGATTATGTCAAGGGACTGCTGGATAACTACATCATCTATGTGATCCCGGTCATCAACCCCGATGGCTACGAGCAGTCCTTCGTCATCAACAACCGCCCCAACCTGCGGCCCAGAGACGCCAACGGGGACAACATCCCCTACAGCGACCCCTACACCGACATTGACGGCGACGGCTTCATCGCCACGCTCTATCGCGGAACGGCCGATGACACGCCCTCCAGAGACCTGCCCGTGTTCGGCATGGAAAGCCCCGACTGGGACGAAAACGGCATTCTGGGCGACGATCCCCGCACGAGCGGCATCGACATGAACCGCACCTTCGACTACCAGTGGAACCGCTATGACATTGAGACGAAGGACGGCCAGCAGGTGGGCAATGTGAACTGGACCACAGCCGGTACGGCGCCTGCCACCGAGCCGGAGATCAAGGCGCTCCAGCAATTCCTATACGAGCACGAGATCGACGCCCTTGTCTCGCTGCACACCGGCATTCAGTCCGTGCTTTACCCATGGTGCTACCGCGCCTATGACGCCAACAATCCCGACGATGCCGAGATCCCCTTCATGAAGGAGACCGCCGCCAAGATGGCACAGGTTTTCCAGGATTACACCGGACGGGGCTTCTACAGCATGAGCTCCAACGAGGATTACCCCACCGCCGCGGAGCTGATCGACTACGCCTATGGCCGCTACAATATCCACGCCTATACCATTGAGGTGTACAGCCCCGGCAAGTCCGAGGACGGCGATATCAGCACCTGCAAGTGGGAAAACACCATGCCGGAGGCCAAGTGGGTGTTCTACTCCCGCGATGAGATTCGGGACGTGCTGGGTCTGGACCCTGACGCCATTACCGACAGCGAGGGCGTAGGCCTTGCCGCTGACGAGGGTCTGTGGTTCTATACCAGCCCCACCAACCAGATGGTCAACCGTGCGCCTGAGGAGCAGGACGTGATGGTGCGGGGCTGCCGCGACGCCATCCTGACCATGATCGAGAGCGAGCCCAGCGGAAGCGGCTATCAGAACCCCGGATACTACAAATAATTTCCGCGTTTTATTCCCCCTCGTGACCGCAAGGTCACGAGGGGGTTCTTGCGTTCGCCGATATTGACAAACGCCGTGCCTTAAAGTATAATCTGTGATGCACATTGAATGATATATATTATAAAATCTACTTTTCCACAAAATGAGACGCGGCGCATGCCACAAAACCGGCCCGTGCCGCGTTTCTATTTCAGAAAGACTGCGAAAGGGAATCAAGGAGGTAGCCAACATGAAAAACAGCGCGCTGGTGGTGATCGACCTGCAAAACGATATCACGAAGCACTACCGGGAGATCATCGAAAACGTCAACGCCGCCATCGACTGGGCCGTCGAAAAGGAGTTGTGGGTCATTTATATCCAGCACAACAACCTGTCTGCGGGGACGAGGACATTCAAGCCCGGCACACGGGGCGCGGAGCTGGTGCCGGAGCTGAAGGTGGTATCCGACCACATGTTTACAAAGGCAAAGAGCAGCGCCCTGACCAACGAGTCCTTCGCCGCCTTTCTTCAGGAGCACGGCATTACCCATTGTTACCTTGCCGGTGCCGACGCCGCGGCCTGCATCAAATCCACCTGCTTCAACATGAGAAAAAGCGGCTATGCCGTCCATGTGCTGTCGGACTGCATTACCAGCTACGACAAAAAGAAGCTGCCGGAGCTACTTGCCTACTATGAAAGTAAGGGCTGCGCCGTCATGACGCTTCAGGAGGTCATGCGGCAGGCGGGTTTGGAATAAAGCAATAGAAAAAAGGAGGGAAACCCCATGAATCAACTGATCGGCTGCTGCGGACTGGACTGCGAAGCGTGCGACGCCCGGATCGCCACCGTCACGAACGACGGCGCCCTGCGGGAGAAAACCGCCGCCCTGTGGACGGAACTCAACGGCGTGCCCATCACGCCGGAGATGATACACTGCACCGGCTGCCGCGTGGAGGGCCCGAAAACGCCCTTCTGCGACAAGCTCTGCCCGGTACACAACTGCGTCCGGGAGAAGAAACTGGACACCTGCGCCGACTGTGCGCAGCGGGAGGGCTGCCCCACGCTGGGCCGCATCGCCGCCAATACGCCGTCGGTGCTGGACAGCCTGAAGCGGCTCCGCCGGGAAAAATAAACCGAAAACAACGAAAAGGAGACATCATGAAACCGATGAAAAGAACTTTGCCACTGCTGACCGCCATATTGCTGGCGGCCGCCCTGATGACGGGCTGCACCAAACTGACCGAAGCCAAGGACAACACCCCCTCCGCCACAGACGCTCCGGCGGAGACCGGGGACGGCGTGTATGTGAAGCTGGAGCGGGACGACGTGGCTTCCCTTTACATTCATGGCGGCAGTTTTTCCAAGGTGTGCGAAAACGCCGACGGCTCGCCCCTGAAGGCTGGGGAGTGGATCTACACCGGCGAGGATATCGTAGAGATCTCCAAGAAGGACAACTGCTCCGTCGTCTTTACCGTAGGTGCGACGGCGGCGGACGATACGCTGCTGGCCGAGGGCACGTTCCTCTATGATGCGGTGCAGGAGAAGCTGTATGTCACCATCAGCGCCGACGGCGTGACCTGCTCCACCTCCGATGCAGCCGACGCTCCGGCGGATGTGCCGCCTGTCCTGACGCTGCCCGTTCTGGACGAGATCGACACAAGCGTGATGGTGGGCGTCTCCGGCTCCTCTCTGTCGGCGGTGCAGGCGGCGGTCAGCCTGCTGAACTGGGGCACGGACACCGGCCTTGGCGCGGACGAGATCGGCGACGCCACGTCCACGTGGCTGGCCTCTAAAAACGACGGCCTGACGGAGTTCCTACAAAAGCTGGAGCTGGTGGACGACGCCTATCAGAAGCTGCTGACGGATCAGGCCCGCGACCTGCTGGACAGCGCCGGATGCGAGACCACCGAGATCACATGGGGCAGCGAGCCTGTGGCGGCGGTAGAAGCCGTCATGCAGGCGGCCGGCCTGCGGTAAACGGAAACCGCCGAATATCGCGTTCTATAAAAGCGGAGGTGCGCTGCACCTCCGCTTTTTTGCCAGTCTATAGAGCGCTGTTCTGCGAATTGACATTTTCGCCGTTCTCTGTTATACTGCGGTTAGAATATGCTAACTGTAACCGCAAACATTTTTCGACGTCCCAGAAAGGGGAGGAAGAAGCAGCATGATCGGAAAAGTGATAGTAGAAGGTCTCGGCCTTGGCTTGCTGCTGGTGCTGGTCTGCGCCGTTGGCATCAGCCGGGGCGCGGTGGCGCTGGTGCACCTCTATAACCCGGAGGTGCAGGAGCGCTGCGTGGCGCTGGGACTGACCACCCCGGAGCGGATCAGGCGCAGCAGCATCCTGTTTAAGCTGGTGTGCGTCCCCGGCTATATCGCCTATGTGCTGGTGTGCGTCTACGCCGTCAACGGCGCGCGGGGCTTCCTGACGCCCTTCTGGCAGCTGCTGGTGATCCTGTCCGTCATGAACCTGATCGACCGCTTTCTGGTGGACGACCTCTGGGTGGGACACACCAACGCGTGGACGATCCCCGGCACGGAGGATCTGAAGCCCTACATCACGGCGCAGAACAGGAAGGTCAAGTGGCTGTTCGGCACCGTGGGCATGGCGGTCATGGCGGCGGTGCTGTCCGGCGTCATGCTGCTGTTCGTCCCCTGACAGGAGGGCGCGTATGTTCTGGGACAAGGTAGCCTGCGTGTACGACGTTTTCGCCAACGTCATCAACCGGAAGGCCAACCGCACGCTGTGCGAAACGGTGGCGGCGCTGATCCGGCCCGCCGACACGGTGCTGGAGTGCGCCTGCGGCACGGGACTGCTGACCGGGGTGATAGCGCCCCGGTGCCAAAGCCTGACGGCGACGGATTTCTCCGCCAACATGCTGAAGCGGGCGGAGAAAAAGCTGAAAAAATACGGCAATGTGCGGTTCGCACAGGCGGATATCACGAAGCTGGACTATCCGGACGGCAGCTTCGACGCGGTGGTGGCCGCCAACGTCATCCACCTGCTGGATGAGCCGTACCGGGCGCTGGCGGAGCTTGACCGGGTCTGCAAGCCGGGCGGCAGGCTCATCATCCCCACCTATATGAACCGGACGGACAGGGGAACCACCAACAGCGTTTCCGGCGCCATCGGCAAGGCGGGCGCGGACTTCAAGCGGGAGTTCACGCCGGAGACGTACCGCCGGTTCTTCGCCGCCGCCGGGTATACGGATGCCCGCTACACCCTGTGCCGTGGCCGTATCCCCTGCGCGGTAGCGGTGCTGCAAAAGAACGGCGGGTGAGTGGTTGCATACCTGCGGACATAAGAAGCCCGTTTCTGTCATTCCGAGCCAGTGGCCGATGTCACTGGCGTGGGAATCCGTAACCAAAGCCTCCCCTGTGTAAGGGGAGGTGTCAAAAATCTTTGATTTTTGACGGAGGGGTTGTCTATGTACGGGGACAATCCCCCGGTCACCTTCGGTGACAGCCCCCTTTACACAAGGGGGCCAGAAACGGATTGTCACACCAGTGTGAGCACTGGCTCGCAATGACAGGATTTTCGACAACAGAACCACCCCGTGACCGAGGTCACGGGGTGATTTTTCCACTATCCCAGCTTGCGCAGGAACACGAAGGTGACGCCGCGGTTTTCGCCGTCCAGATCCCGATCCTGCCGCAGATGGGGGTATTGCTGCAGGGCTCGCCGGGCCGTCTCGTCAAAGATGGAGAACCGCTCCCCCGGCAGATAGGCGGCGATCCGTCCCTGCGCGGCGGCCTCCTCCAGATAGCGGCGGCTGGCGGTGCGGATGCGTCCGCCCTTGCCGGAGGAGCCGTAGCCATGGATCAGCTTCATCAGCGGCGTGTTCATCTTCCGCGCCGCCTCCAGCTCCGCGTCCAGCCGCCGCAGCGCCTGATCCACCGTGGGCCAGCCCAGCTCCAGATTCAGTTCACGGGTATGCTTCATGTCCGCTCCTTTCCCGCGGGGTCAGCGGCTGCGGATGGCCCGCTCCATGCGGACAAGGCCCTCCTCCAGCACGTGGCGGGGACAGGCGATGCTCCACCGCTCGAACCCTGCACCCTCCGCGCCGAAGTGATACCCCTCGGTGAAGAAGCAGCGGGCCTTTTCTCCCATAAAGCGCTCCTGCTCCCCGGGCTCCATCCCCAGAAAGCGGAAGTCCAGCCACGGCAGATATGTGGCCTCCAACGGCGTCACGCCTACCTCCGGCAGATGGTCGCGGCAGAAGTCCGACAGCAGGCGGAAGTTGCCGTCCAGCACCGTCAGCAGCTCATCCAGCCAGCCCTCGCACCGCTCCCACACGGCGATGCAGGCGGCGTAGGACAGAATGTCCCGACCGGAGTCCTCCCGCTGGGCGCGGTAGACCCGGCGGCGCTCCTCGTCCGCCATCACCACCGCCGCGCCCTTGATGGCGGCGATGTTGAAGGTCTTGGTGCAGGAGGTGGACACGGCGCAGTTGCGCAGGTACTTTTCCTCCAGCGACGCCATGGACACGAAGCTGTGGACCGGCAGGATCAGGTCGGCGTGGATCTCGTCGGCGATGAGGAACACGCCGTGCCGCAGGCAGATATCCGCCACCTGCTCCAGCTCCTGTCGGCTCCACACCCGACCCACCGGATTGTGGGGGTTGCAGAAGATCAGCATAGTGGTGTCCGCCCGGCGGCACAAGTCCTCCAGCAGAGCGAAGTCGATGGTGTAGCGGCGGTCGTCCCCCAGCACCATAGGACAGTCCAGCCGGCGGCGGTTCAGCGGCTCCGGCGCGTCCAGAAACGGGGGATAGGCGGGGGTCAGCACCACGATGCCGTCTCCCGGCCTGGTAAAGGCCCGGATCATCCGGTGCATGGCGCCCAGTACGCTGTCGGCGTCCACCACCCACGCTGCGGGAATGTCCACGCCGTGGCGGCGCTGCATCCACCTCTGAAAGGCGGCGATGTACTCCCGCGGCGTGCGGGTATAGCCGAACACCCGGCCCCGCATAAAGTCCTGCACGCCCTCGCTCAGCTCCGGCGGCGGCAGAAAGTCCATGTCCGCCACGGAAAAGGGCACGGTTCCCCGGGGCACATCGGGGCAGCGCTTCTTCATCAGCTCATATTTCTCCGCGCCGGTGTCCCAGCGATCCGGCAGCGTGGTAAAATCATAGGTCATGGGATAGCCCTCCTGTTTCTGTAGTTATTCTTATTGTACCGGATTCCCGGTGGCTGTCAAGATACAAAGTGGTTGACATTTTCCTCCGTCCCGCCTATAATGTGACGCGGATTTTTGAACCCTATTTCTCCTATCGAGGTGACATATATAATGGACTACTATCTTCTGGCGGATCTGGCGGCGCGGCTGGGCTGCCAGCTGGCGCTGGCGGGCGCCGAGACCTTCCGGGTGGAGGACACCGTGCGCCGTATCCTGCGGACTTACGGCGTGGAGTGCGAGGTGTTCGCCATCCCCAACAGCCTGACCGTCAGCTTCGAGGCCACCAACGGCAAACCCCTGACCATTATGAAGCGTATCGGCTACCACGGTAACGATCTGGAGGCGCTGGAGCAGCTGAACGCTCTCAGCCGCCGCATCTGCCGGGAGAAGCCAACGGTGGAGGAGGCCTCGGAGTGGCTGCGGCAGACCATGGCCCGGTGCCGGGTGTACCGCCCCGCCGTGGCGTATCTGGGCAGCTTTCTGGGAGGGCTTGGCTTCGCGCTGGTGTTCGGCGGCTCCCTACGGGACTGCCTGTGGGCGGGGCTGATGGGCATGATCATCGGCTTTGTGAACCGCTTTCTGGATCGCTTCGAGGCCAATCCCTTTTTCAGCACCATTCTTGCCTCGTTCCTGATGGCGGTGCCGGCCTATGTGGCGGCGGGGCTGGGCTGGCTGGATAACCCGGACGCGGCCATCATCGGCGCGCTGATGATCCTGGTGCCGGGGCTGCTCATCACCAACTCCATGCGGGATATCATCTACGGCGACACCAACTCCGGCGTGGTGCGCATCGTGCAGGTGTTTCTGTCGGCCTTCGCCATCGCGCTGGGCACGGCGGCGGCATGGCGGGTGACGGCGCCCATCTACGGCATCGGCGCGGTGGTGGAGTCGGCGTCGCTGGTGTGGCCCGCGTGGGCGCAGGCGCTGGCGGTGTTCGTGGGGTGCTATGGCTTCTCCATCCTGTTCAATATCCATGGCCGCTGGATGGTGCTGTGCGTGCTGGGCGGAACGGCCACATGGATGATCTATCTGCTGTGCCAGGCGCTGGGGCTGGACGTGTACACCATGAACCTGTACGCCACCCTGTTTGCCGCGCTGTATGCCGAGGTGATGGCCCGTGTGCGCCGCTGCCCCGTGACGCCGTATCTGGTCCTCGCGATTTTCCCGCTGCTGCCGGGCGCCGGGGTGTACTACACCATGAGCTTGGGCCTACAGGGCGAGATGCTCGACGCCCTGCGCAAAGGTCTGGAAACGGCGGGCATCGCCGGTTCGCTGGCGGTGGGTATCCTACTGGTGTCCACGGTTTTCCGGGTGTTGACGGCGTTCCTGTCCCGCCGGGAAAGACAGGAGCATACCTGATAAAAATTGGAGGAATCTTCCAAAAGCTCAGCTTGACATCTCTCACAAAATCTTGCTATACTGAACAAAAGGAATGAAAAGCGTGGAGGAAATCCACGCTTTTCGTCCACGTGAAGACAGAAAGAAGGCTTGTGAAAGAAAGAGAGGTCACTATGAGGAGAAAGAGGATCGCCGCGTGGCTGCTGTGCGCAGTGCTGGCGCTGGGACTGCTGCCCGCCACAGTGTGGGCCGCCCCGCCTGAGGGCAGACCCACAGAGGAGACGATCGAGGGCTTTGAAGGGCAAGATATCGTAAAATTCGTCTGTATAGATGACGAGAGTCACGACCACGACAGGGTATACGGTATGGAAGCCGTCTGCGTGGCCTGGCAATTCAGCAACAGCGGCGACAAATGTACGCTGTGGATCAATCCCAGACAATATTACAAGAACTTTTATCTCAAGGACGTTCCCGACAATAATCACCTCATGAAGGATGGAACGGAAACGCTGCTGCTTTACCTGACTTGGAGCGAGGAGAAGGGAAAGTGGGTGCCCGATCAGCCGGTGACACTGCCCATCACCTTCTATGTGGAGGAAGTTCCTGACATTACCTTCGATCAGTGCATTTCAATGCTGGATGATCAGCCGGTGCGCTTTGTTCCGGCGGAGGGAAGCCGCCATGATGCGGTGTACTGCAACCGCGGTACCACCAGCTACTGGCGGTATGGCAATACTTATCGTACCGTCAGTTTTGAAGCGGACAGGTATCTTGCACAGCTGAACACTGCCTGCGGCGGAAATCACACGCTGGTGGATGAGGATAAGGAAAAAGGGATCGAAGTGCGCTATGACAAGATGGATAAGACGTGGAAGGTAAACGGAAAAAACTATGTGGAGTTTCATTTCACCTGTGACCGTCCCACGCTGCCTGTGCTGGAGGAACTGGATCCATTGGTAGGGAATGTGGCGGTACAGTGCGCAGCCGGCCACGACCACGACAGTCAGTCATTCCGGCTGCAAGACCTCGGCCCTGATAGCTATGAAGTCCAGTTTTCCGGTGACAACACCTGCCGGGTGACGGTGTATCACGCCGCGTTCGTAAAGCAGTTCTGCGAGAGCAGCGGTCAGCAGCACATTTTTGCGCCTGGCCAGAGCGACCGCACGCAGATCACTCTGGTGCGGAACGAGGGCACAGGGGCGTGGGCTGTGGATGGTATTTCTGAAGAGATACTGCCGCTTACCATCCGGGCTTCTTGTGACCAGCCTGCCGCGCCTACAGATGAGGAGATCGTGATGGTGGAGCGGGCGGTGAATTTTCTGGCGGACGAGCTTCACATTCGGGATTTTTACTCATGTAAACTCCAACCGGGGACATTCTTGAGAAAGAACAAGGACACGGAGGGCGCTTCTCAAGCCGAGGTGACTTCCTCTGATGATCTGACATGCTGGGAGTACAGTATCTGGCTGGACAACGGCGCCGCACCACTATATCGAAATCGATTTCTGGAGCAGACCCGGAATGTGGAAGCGGACAGAAAAATGGTCTACCGTCCCATTCTGGAGGTGCAGCCCCACATCCGCCTTACCTATGTGGACGGAGAGTGGCAGGTAACAAAAGGCGACCAAGCTACGATTCGTGTGGGCAGCGCATCGAAACGGTTTGACCTGAACGGTGACGGCGAGGAGACGGTCAGCGATCTGGCCTGTCTGTATAACTGGCTGAGCGCCAAAGTGAACGACGGACAGCTGGACGCCGCAACGCTTGCGGACAAGGCCGACCTGAACCATGACGGCGCGGCGGATGTCTATGATTTGCAGCTGCTGTACGAAAAGCTGAGTCAGTAGCGGAAGACAAACGCCTAATAAAGAAAAACAACCCCGGAACGGTCAAACCGTTCCGGGGTGTTGTTTATCCTGTTTACCCGATCAACTTCACGCATTGGATGCCGTCGTCCAGTCCGGCGGCAAAGGCGTCGCCGTCGGCCATTTCGCCGACGATGCAGCCGTAGTGGGTGGGCACGGCCACCTTGGGCCGGATCGTGTTGGCCAGCGCCGCCGCCTCCCGGGCGGTCATGGTGTAGGTGCCGCCCACCGGCAGGAACGCTGCGTCGCACCGGACGGAACGGGCCTCGCCGATGTTATCGGTGTCGCCCGCCACGTAGAAGTGCAGGCCGTCCGCCGTTGTGACCACATAGCCCAGCCAGCGGTTGGCCTCGGGGTGGAAATTTTTGCCCTCGTTATAGGCGGCCACCGCCCGGAAGGACAGTCCCAGCAGCTCATAGGTCACGCCGGTGTGAACCGGCAGCAGCGCCGATTCCTCAAAACCGGCCTCCAGCGCCGTGCGGTAGCAGGTGTCCGGCAGGACGATAAAGCCGTCCGGCGACAGCACCCGGCGGATATCCTCCGGCGAAAAGTGGTCATAGTGGTCGTGGGTGATGAAAACAAGCCCCGCGTCGTGAGGCGCATCCTCCACCCGGAAGGGATCGAACCGCAGCACCATGTTGCCGTTGTCGCAGCGGATGCTGCTGTGGCAGTTGATGGAGAACCGATTTATAATGTCGCACATATGGCGTACCTCCCATAGAGTTTAAGTATCTACAGTATACGACAGATAGCTTACTTTTTCAAGTGGCCAAATAAACCTTTCTTCTCGTAGGGGGCAGAAATATAGCCCGTGACCTTGTAGCCGGTGGGTTCGATCACGCCGCGCAGCGCGTCCTCGCCGATCTCCTGCTCCGTCAGGATCACGGATTCGCCCTTGCTGTGGGAGGACGTGACCTTTTTGACCGGAAATTTGGCCCGAATCGCGTCGTTGACATGGCTTTCGCACATACCGCAGGCCATACCGTCGATTTTCAAAGTGATCTGATACATGATACATACCTCCATGTAAAATAATTGTTTGGTTAGATGCCGCTAACTATTGGGCCAAGGAAATGCCGCGTCCTCGCGGCATTTCCGGCGGCACAGAACCGCTGTTATTTTTTAAAGCTGTCCTTCAGGGATACGCTGCGGTTGAACACCAGATGCTCCGCCGTGGAGTCCCGGTTGTCCAGACAGAAGTAGCCCACCCGCATGAACTGGAAAGTCGGCGCGTTGACACCGGTGCGGTTCTCCTGCTTGTCGAACTCTGCCGCCACCTTGCGCATCTCCGGCTCCACCTTGCAGCCGGTCAGCACCGTCAGGCTGCCGGGGTTCAGGCAGTCCAGAAAGTCCTTGTCGGGGCCGTCGGGCGTGGCATCGGAGAACAGGTTGTCGTACAGCCGCACCTCGGCGTCCAGACAATTCTCCGCGTCCACCCAGTGGAGGGTCGCGCCCTTCACCTTGCGGCCGTCGGCGGGGTCGCCGCCCCGGGAGTCGGGATCATACTCGCACAGCACCTCGGTGACGTTGCCGTTTTCGTCCTTCACGCAGCCGGTGCACTTCACCAGATACGCGCCCTTCAGACGGCATTCCAGACCGTCGGGGGTCAGGCGCTTGTACTTGGGCACGGGGATCTCCATAAAGTCGTCCGCCTCGATCCACAGATGGCGGGAGAAGGTGATATCGTGGGTGCCCTGAGTGGGATCGGTGGGGTTATTCTCCACGGAGAACACCTCGCTCTTGCCCTCGGGATAGTTGGTGACCGTCAGCTTCACCGGATGCAGCACCGCCATGGTGCGCTCGGCGGTGGCGTTGAGATCCTCCCGGAGACAGTGCTCCAGCGTGCCGTACTCGATGACGCTGGGGGTCTTGCCCACGCCGATCATCTCGCAGAAATTGCGGATGGCGGCGGCGGTGTAGCCACGGCGGCGCAGGCCGCACAATGTGGGCATACGGGGATCGTCCCAGCCGGAGACATAGTGCTCCTCCACCAGCTTGCGCAGCTTCCGCTTGGACATGACGGTGTGGTCGATGTTCAGGCGGGCAAACTCGATCTGCCGGGGCTTGTGATAGGGGATGGAGACGTTGTTCACCACCCAGTCGTACAGGGGACGGTGCTCCTCATACTCCAGCGAGCACAGGCTGTGGGTGATGCCCTCCAGCGCGTCCTGAATGGGGTGGGCGAAGTCGTACATAGGAAAGATGCACCACTTGGTGCCCTGCCGGTGGTGGTTGATGAAGCGGATGCGGTAGATGACGGGGTCGCGCATGTTGAAGTTGCCGCTGGCCAGGTCGATCTTGGCCCGGAGGGTCATCTTGCCCTCCTCCACCTCGCCGCTGCGCATCTTCTCAAACAGCCGCAGGTTTTCCTCGATGGGACGGTCACGGTAGGGGGACACAGCGGGGATGCCGATATCGCCGCGGTTCTGCTTAAACTCCTCCGGCGTCAGCTCGCAGACGTAAGCCAGACCCTTCTTGATCAGCTCCACCGCATACTCGTAGTCCTTTTCAAAATAGTCGCTGCCGTAGAAGAACCGGTCGCCCCAGTCAAAGCCCAGCCAGTGGATATCCTGCTGGATGGCGTCCACGTACTCGGTGTCCTCCTTGGCGGGGTTGGTGTCGTCCATGCGGAGGTTGCACAGGCCGTTGTACTTCTCGGCGGTGCCGAAGTCGATGCACAGGGCCTTGCAGTGGCCGATGTGCAGATAGCCGTTGGGCTCCGGCGGGAAACGGGTGTGGACGGTCATTCCCTGGAACTGACCACCCTCTGCGATGTCCTCGTCGATAAAGTTCAGAATAAAGTTTTTGCTCTCCGCCACCGCCTCGGTCTCGGGGGTATTGGTCTTTCTTTCCTCGGTCATTGTCTCACACTCCTTGTAGGTCGTATTTTTGTATTGTTTCCGGTAAAAAAACCAGACCTATATTATACGCTGTTCGCCGTGGGATTGCAAGGGGTTTGCGGCGGAAATCCGCCGTTTTACAGCGCAGCCTCCAGATTCTGCCGGATGGCGGCGATAAACTGGGCGGAGGTAACGGCGTGAGCCGTAAAGCCCTCGTCCACCAGACCGGCCAGATCTTTGGTCATGGTGCCCTGATTCAGCGTGGTGAAGCAGGCCTGCTCCAGCTTGCCGGCAAAGGCGGACAGGTCGGTAAGGCCGTCCAGCTGACCGCGTCTGCGCAGCGCGCCTGTCCACGCGAAGATGGTGGCCATGGGGTTGGTGGAGGTCTCCTCGCCCTTGAGATGCTTGTAGTAGTGGCGGGTCACGGTGCCGTGGGCGGCCTCGTACTCCGTCACCCCGTCGGGGGACACCAGCACGGAGGTCATCATGGCCAGAGAGCCGAAGGCGGTGGAGATCATGTCGCTCATCACGTCGCCGTCGTAGTTCTTCAGCGCCCAGATAAAGCCGCCCTTGGAGCGGATGACCCGGGCCACCGCGTCGTCGATCAGGGTGTAGAAATAGGTGATGCCCAGCGCTTCAAAGCTGGCCTTGTAGTTCTGCTCATATTCCTCGTCGAAGATGCGCTTGAACTCGCCGTCGTACACCTTGGAGATGGTGTCCTTGGTGGAGAACCACAGATCCTGCTTGTTGTCGATGGCGAACTGGAAGCAGCTCTTGGCAAAGGCACGGATGCTCTTTTCTGTGTTGTGCTGGCCCTGCCACACGGCGGGGCCGCTGACGGTCTGCACCGTCAGAGTCTTTTCCGCGCCGCTTTCGCCCTTGAAGGTCAGCGTGGCGGTGCCGGGCTCATCCGTCACCATGTCCACGGCCTTGTACATGTCGCCGTAGGCGTGACGGGCCACGGTGATGGGCTTTTCCCAGTTCTTCACCACCGGGTGGATGAAGGGCACCACGATGGGAGCCCGGAAAGCAGTGCCGTCCAGATAGGCGCGGATGGTGCCGTTGGGGCTCTTCCACATCTCCGTCAGCTGGGGGTATTCCTCCATCCGCTGCTTGTTGGGGGTGATGGTGGCGCACTTCACCGCCACGCCCAAGCGCGCTGTAGCCTTGGCGGCGTCGATGGTCACCTGATCCTTTGTCTCGTTCCGGTGCAGCAGGCCCAGATCGTAGTATTCGGTTTTTAAGTCCACGAAGGGCAGGAGCAGCTCATCCTTGATCATCTGCCACAGTACGCGGGTCATTTCGTCGCCGTCCATCTCCACCAGCGGCGTTGTCATCTTGATCTTATCCATAATGTGTCCTTTCGTTGTATGTTGTGGGGAAAGTGGTGGGAACCAAAGCCTCCCTTGTGTAAAGGGAGGTGGCGCGGAGCGCCGGAGGGATTGTCCAATGATGTAACAATCCCCCAGTCTCGCTTCGCTCGACAGCCCCCTCACAGAGGGGGCCAATGATCCCACCGCCCGAAAAATGCGTATGTTTACCCCCGCTTGGCGTAGTAATTCATCAAACAGCCGTCCAGCAAAATCTCCTTTTCATCCGCCGTCAGGCCGCGGACGTGGAGCAGCAGATCGTGAACGGTGCCGTCAGCGCAGATCACCTGGGCGGGGATATCCTCCCGGCCCTCCTCGATGGCCTTGCGGATGCCGGGAACAAACACGCAGTCGCCGGGCTGGTAGTCAAAGGCGGTATCCCTGTCCAGCGTGAAGGGCAGGATGCCCCAGTTGATGCAATTGCTGCGGTAGCGCTTGGTGGCGAACTCGTAGCAGACGTTGGCGAAGCCGCCCAGCACCTTCTGGCAGGAGGCCGCCTGCTCACGGGCGGAGCCGTCGCCGGGCTTGTTGGCGAACACACAGGAGCCGAACTGGGTGCTGGCGGCCAGCGCCTTGGCGTCGCCTACCTTACCCAGCACCTCCAGCACATGGGCGGGCACGTCGCCTGCGCGGCGCTGGGCCTCCTGCGCCGCCACGGCCTTGGCCCGGGGCACGTACTCCGGCACCCGGCGGCTGAGGGTGAACTCCGCCAAACGCAGGGGGTTGGAGCGGTAGGAGGAGGTCTCACCGGAGGGGATCAGCTCGTCGGTGGTAGTCACCGGATCGTGGATCACGGCAGCCAGCTCCACCAGCAGGTTTTCGGATAGGGGGTACATGGCGGGCCAGTCGGTGATGTTGGGGCCCATGACCAGCTCTACGCTGGGATCGGCCTTGCCGAAGCCGTAGTACAGCCGGTTGTCGTACACGGATTTATCGAAGTGATAGGCGCGGTGCACCGGCGCATAGTCCACATCGGTGGCGGCGGTGATGCGTCCGCCGTTGGCGGCAGTGGCGGCGATAGAGCGGGCATCCATCAGGCACACGGCGGCGAACTGACCCTCGCCGGGCTTGGAGCCCTCGCGGTTGGGGAAGTTGCGGGTGGTGTGCCGCAGGCTCAGGCCGTTGTTGGCGGGCACGTCGCCTGCGCCGAAGCAGGGGCCGCAGAAGCTGGGCTTGATGACCGCGCCGGTGGTCAGCAGATCGGCCGTCACGCCGTCGCGGGTCAGCTCCAGCGACACGGGCACGGAGGTGGGGTACACGTCCAGCGTAAACGCGCCGTTGCCGGTGCTGCCGCCCTTGAGAATGTCCGCCGCCTCGGTGATGTTGTCAAACAGGCCGCCAGCGCAGCCGGCGATGACGCCCTGATCCGCCCACACGCCGCCGTCGTGGATCTTGTCGGTAAGGTGGGGGTGGGTTTTGGGGAAGCGCTTGGCGGCGTCGGCCTCCACCTTGGCCAGCAGCTCCTGTGCGTTCTCCAGAAATTCGTGGATCGTCCAGGCGTTGGAGGGGTGGAAGGGCAGGGCGATCATGGACTCGATCTTGCTCAAATCGATGGCGATCATCCGGTCGTAATAGGCCACCTTTGCCGGATGCAGGGGCGCGTAGTCCTCCGGCCGCTGGTGGGCGGCGTAGAAGCCCTGGGTCTCCTCGTCCGTCTCCCAGATGGAGGAAAGACAGGTGGTCTCGGTGGTCATCACGTCCACGCCGTTGCGGAAGTCGATGGGCAGCTCGCGGATGCCGGGACCCACGAACTCCAATACCTTATTATTCACAAAGCCGCTTTCAAACGTGGCCTTCACCAGCGCGATGGCCACGTCGTGGGGGCCGATGCCCCGGCGGGGCTTGCCGGTGAGATACACCATCACCACCTCCGGCATAGGCGCGTCCCACGTGTTCTTCAGCAGCTGCTTGGCCAGCTCCGGGCCGCCCTCGCCCACGGCCATGGTGCCCAGCGCGCCGTAACGGGTGTGGGAGTCGGAGCCCAGGATCATGGCGCCGCACTTTGCCATCTGCTCCCGGGCGTAGGAGTGGATGACGCTCTGGTTGGCGGGTACGTAGATGCCGCCGTACTTCTTGGCGGCGGACAGGCCGAACACGTGGTCGTCCTCGTTGATGGTGCCGCCCACGGCGCACAGGCTGTTGTGGCAGTTGGTCAGGGCGTAGGGGATGGGGAACTCCTTCATGCCGCTGGCTCTGGCCTGCTGGATGATGCCCACATAGGTAATGTCGTGGGACACCATGGCGTCAAACCGGATCTGAAGTCTCTCCGGATCGCCGGATACATTGTGGCCTTGCAGGATACGCCATGCCATGGTACCCTGCCGCGCCTCCTGTTGGGCAACGTCCGCCTGCTCACAGGGAACGCCGTCCACCAGATACATGCCGTGGTTCGTCAGTTGGATCATAGTTGATAACCTCCTCGGGTACGTATATTCATTGCCCCTATTTTATACGCATCGGGCGGCAAATGTAAACTGCTTTTTCACCAAAAAAGCGGCGGCGGCGTGGATTTCTCCCTTTTGACGGTATGACTGTCCTTCTCGGAAAGGCAAATGGTGGATTTTGTTTCTTGTAAGTAAATAATTCGTGAGAAATGTTGACGAACGATAAAATTTGTGCCATACTGTATGCTAACATACCGCCCTATATACTTTTACAGGGCGTCAGAGAGGAAAGGAGTGACCACCCTTTGAGCAGACTTGATATCAAGACGCCCAGCAAAGCGCAGACTGTGGTGGATAACCTTTACCGCGACGTTGAGCGCCGCATCGCGGCCTCACCTCCCGGCCTGTGCCCGGTGGATATGTCGCTGACCTTTTTGCAGCTGTGCCATGCCCAGACCTGCGGCAAGTGTGTGCCCTGCCGTATCGGACTGGGTCAGCTGACCAAGCTGATCGAGATGGTGCTGGACGGTCAGGCGGACATGTCCACGCTGGCGATCATTGAAAAGACCGCCAGCAGCATCGTCAACACCGCCGACTGCGCCATCGGCCGTGACGCGGCCCGTCTGGTGGTGGACGGCCTGGAGGGCTTCCGGGACGATTATATCGAGCATATCGAGCATCACCGGTGTCTTGCCAGCCTGGCCCTGCCGGTGCCCTGCGTGGCGCTGTGCCCGGCGGGCGTGGACGTGCCCGGCTATATGGCACTGGTGGGCGAGGGGCGCTGTGCCGACGCAGTGCGCCTGATCCGCAAGGATAACCCCATGCCTACCGCCTGCGCCTATATCTGCGAGCACCCCTGCGAAGCCCGGTGCCGCCGCGACATGATCGACGCGTCCCTGAACATCCGCGGCCTGAAGCGCTACGCCGTGGACAACGCCGGGGACGTGCCCCAGCCGGAATGCGCGCCGTCTACCGGAAAGACCGTGGCCGTCATCGGCGGCGGCCCCAGCGGCCTGAGCTGCGCCTACTATCTGGCGCTGATGGGCCACAAGGTGGTCATCTTCGAGGAGCGCCACCAGCTGGGCGGCATGCTGCGCTACGGCATCCCCAGCTACCGCTTCCCTCGGGAGAAGCTGGACGCGGAGATCCACTCCATCCTCTCGCTGGGTATCGAGGCCCACACCGACGTGACCGTGGGCAAGGAGATCACCTTCGAGCAGCTCCAGCAGGAGTACGACTGCCTGTACATCGCCATCGGCGCCCATCAGGGTAAGGGCGCGGGTATCCCCGGCGAGCACAGCAAAAACGTCATATCCGCCGTGGAGATGCTGCGGGGCATCGGCGACGGCGATATGCCGGACTTCACCGGCAAGCATGTGGTGGTCATCGGCGGCGGCAACGTGGCCATGGACGTGACCCGCAGCTCCATCCGCCTTGGCGCGGAGAAGGTGTCCTGCGTCTACCGCCGCCGCATCGAGGATATGACCGCCCTGCCGGACGAGGTCACCGGCGCTATGGCGGAGGGCGCGGAAATGCTGACGCTGATGGCGCCTGTCCGCATCGAAGCCAACGAGAACGACGAAGCCGTTGCCCTGTGGGTGCAGCCCCAGATCCCCGGCGAGTCCGACAAGTCCGGCCGTCCCCGCCCGGAGAAGGCCGATCTGCCGGAAGTGCGCGTGGAAGCGGACGTCATCGTGGTGGCCATCGGTCAGGGCATCGAGATCGCCGGGTTCGAGCAGTCCGGCGTGCCCATCAAGCGGGGCACCTTTGTGGCCGCCAGCTCCAGCCAGGTGGGCAATATGAATAATGTGTTCGCCGGAGGAGACTGCGTCACCGGCCCGGCCAGCGCCATCCGCGCCATCGCAGCCGGCAAGGTGGCCGCCGCCAATATCGACGAGCATCTGGGCTTCCACCACGATATCACGGTGGAGGTGGACATTCCCGCACCGCGGCTGAACAACTCCCCGCCCCATGGCCGCATCAATACCACCGAGCGGGAAGCCGCCCAGCGGAAGAACGACTTTGAAGACATCGAATGTGGTCTCACCTGGGAGGGAGCCTGCACCGAGGCGTCCCGCTGCCTGCGCTGCGACCACTACGGATACGGGATATTCAGAGGAGGTCGGAACAGCAAATGGTAACGTTGACCATCGACAAGAAAACCATCTCCGTGCCGGAGGGCACCACCATTCTGGAGGCCGCCAGAAGCGCCAACATCAGCATTCCCACCCTGTGCTATCTGAAGGGCGTCAACGAGATCGCCGCCTGCCGCATCTGCATGGTAGAGGTGGAGGGTCACGCCCGGCTCGTCCCCTCCTGCGACAACGCGGTGGTGGAGGGCATGGTGGTACATACCAATTCGCCCCGTGTCCGTGAGGCCCGGCGCGTGAACCTGCGGCTGATCCTCAGCCAGCACGAGAACAACTGCACCAAGTGTACCCGCAGCGGCAACTGCAAGCTGCAGACCCTGTGCAACGACTATAACCTGCTGGGCGACCACTATATCAAGGATCTGAAGAACATCCCCACCGACTTCTCCAACCCCGTGGTGCGCATCGAGAACCGCTGCATCCGCTGCATGCGTTGCATTCAGGTGTGCGAGAAGATCCAGGGCATGAACATTTGGGACGTGGTGGGCACCGGTATCCGCACCACCGTGGGCGTGGGCCGGTTCCGCACACTGGGCGAGTCGGACTGCACCTTCTGCGGCCAGTGCGTCACCCACTGTCCCGTGGGCGCTCTGCAGGAGCATGACGACACCGGCAAGGTCTGGGATGCGCTGGCCAACCCCAACAAGATCACCGTGGTGCAGGTGGCCCCGGCCGTCCGCGCCGCGTGGGCGGAGTACTATCACCTTGACCCCAAGTTCGCCTCCGCCCAGCGGATGGTGACGGCGCTGAAGGAGATCGGCTTCGACTACGTGTTCGACACCGACTTTGCCGCCGACCTGACCATCATGGAGGAGGGCAGCGAGTTTTTGCAGCGCTTCACCCATCATGACCAGTATAAGTGGCCCATGTTCACCTCCTGCTGCCCCGGCTGGGTGCGGTTCGTCAAGGGCCAGTTCCCGGAATACACCACCAATCTCTCCACCGCCAAGTCCCCGCAGGCCATGTTCGGCGCGGTGACGAAAAGCTACTTTGCCGAGAAGCTGGGCGTGGATCCCCACAATATCTGCGTGGTGTCCATCATGCCCTGCACCGCCAAAAAGGCGGAGCGGGCCATCCCCAATCTCAACAGCGCCTGCGGTGATCCGGACGTGGACGTGGTGCTAACCACCCGCGAGTTCGTCCGCATGCTGCGGGGCGAGCAGATCAACCCCGCCGTCATGGAGGAAACGCCCTTCGACAGTCCTCTGGGCACCGGAACCGGCGCGGCGGTGATCTTCGGCGCCACCGGCGGCGTCATGGACGCGGCGCTGCGCAGCGCCTACTTCATGGTGACCGGTCACAACCCCGACCCCGACGCCTTTACCGCCGTTCGGGGCATGGACGGCTGGAAGGAGGCCGCCTTCGACATTCCCGGCGCAGGTCGTGTCCGGGTGGCGGTGGTCAGCGGTCTGGGCAATACCCGCAAGCTGATGAACGCCCTGCGCAGCGGCAAGGCCAGCTATGACTTCGTGGAGGTCATGGCCTGTCCCGGCGGCTGCGCCGGAGGCGGCGGTCAGCCCATCCGCGACGGCGTGGAGCTGGCAGGGCCCCGTGGCGATATCCTGTGGAATCTGGACAAAAACGCTGATATCCGCTTCTCCCACGAGAATCCGGAGGTGCGGGCGCTGTACAACGCCTACTTCCACAAGCCGCTGAGCCATCGCTCTCATGAACTGCTGCACACCGACCTGACCGCGTGGAAAATGCCCACAGAGGAGTAAACCGCCCTTTCTGACGGAGGTAACGCCATGAAAAGACTGATCGCCTTGCTGCTGACCGCGCTGTGCGTTCTCGCGCTGACGGCCTGCGGCAGCAGCACCGAGTGGACGATGATGGATATGAAGGGGCAGGAGAGTCGGCTCTCCGCCCAGGACGCCGCCGCAGTGGATCGCTGCTTGAAATCCAAGGACTGGCAGGACGACCTGAGGGACTGCATCATGGTGCGTCTCACTGACGGCAGCGGCAGGCGCATCGACTACTGCGCCGATTGCGGGGTCTTCAACGATCTGGCCGCCGGACGGCACCTGGAACTCAGCGACAGTGCCAGAGATGACATGAATACCCGTCTGGGCCGATACGGTTCGCTGTGGGTCACGGGTTAAATAAAAAAGGGACTGCATCTGCAGTCCCTTTTCTGTAAAAATCTCTTGCACTTACCGTCGGCAGTGGGTATAATAAATGAGACAGGAAGCAAAAAAAGAATATTCTTTTTTTGCTGGTTATTCTTTAACCAGCAAAAAGGCTCTGGTACAAAAGGAGAAAGAACATGAAAAAGAAAATAACAGCCCTTCTGCTGACACTGGCGATGCTGCTGGCGCTGGCAGTCACCGCCTCAGCAGACGAGGCGACACCCACCCGCACGGAGAACCTGAATCTGAGCGCCTATACCGAGGTGACGGACATGCTGGATACCGAGGGATGGAAATATGAACCCGGCCAGAATGGCGGCACGCTGACCCTGCGCAATTTCTATTTGAAGGGCGCCCACAATGCCGAGGGCTTTTCCGGCCTGCTGACGGGCGAGGGCACCGTCACCATCGTGCTGGAGGGTGCCAACGTGATCGAGACGACGAGCGATTGGTATCGTCCTCTGATGAGTTCCACCTCCGGCAACATGGATGTTTCCTGGATCATCAAGGCGGGCGAGAGCGGCGGCAGCCTGTCCATCCGCCACTGCGGCACGGTCAAGGACAAGAATAATCCCTATGCCTTTGCCGGTGACGATCTGACCATCCAGTCCGGTACGGTGGATTCCAATATGGAGTTCTGCAATGTCGAGGGCGACTTCCGTCTGGAGGGCGGCAGCCTGACGGTCACGGTGTCCGACGTCATCGCTGACAGCTATCCCGTCCGCACCATCGGCTCGGAGCAGGGCAAATCGAACGTGGTCATCAGCGGCGGCAAGCTGTCCATCCCCTGCGGCGACTGGGCCATCACCGCCAGCTCGAACCGCAGCGGTGATATCATCATGACCGGCGGCGAGGTCAACGTGGCTTCGGATCAGGCCGCCCTGTACGCCGCCAACATCAAGCTTAGCGGCGGCCACCTGATCGCGGTGGGTCAGGCGAGAGCCACCCTCTTCGCCGTGGATACCAGCGATTACACCGGCACTGGCGTTGTGATCGGCTCCGTCAACGCTGACGGCAGCGATCCCACCAGCTACGTGGCCGACAACTACAAGACCTACAAGTGGATCGAGTTCCCCCACCAGCACACCTTTGGCGACTGGGACACCGTGAAGAAGCCTACGACCAAGGAGACGGGCCTGAAGATCCGCACCTGCACCGAGTGCGGCTATGAGGAACAGCAGGAGTTGCCTAAGCGATCCAACGGCGGCTCCGGCGACAGCCAGACCCCGCAGGATACGGAGACAAAGACCGGCAGTGTCCAGTCCGCCAAGACGGCTGACGGTATGGACCTGCCCCTGTACCTGACGCTGACGGTGCTGACCGCGGGCGGTATCGTTCTGCTGCGCCGCCGTGCGGTTTGACTCATAAGAAAAAGAGATGGCGAAAGCCATCTCTTTTTTTACCGGTTCCTCTTCGCCAACGCCGACAGCAACGGGAACTTGCCCATGATGTACTCGTAACTCCCCCGTCCGTGGGGCAGCATGCAGGCGGAGCAATCCTTGATGCCGTTGGGCAGCCACTGACAGTTGCCGCCGCACTGGCTGCCCAGCGCGTACAGCGGGCAGTAGCAGAACAGACAGTTGAAATCCTCCGGGTGGCTGGTGGCGTGACAGGGGAAGAACTCGCATTTCGTGTGCTGTACGAAGGAGTAGTTGCACTCGCTGGGCTTCTTGTCAAATACGTTATCGCTCATGTGATGATCGACCTACCTTTGTCCTGAAGTGCCCTCATTGTACCAGCCATCAGCGGGAAAGTCAACGGGAGGGAAGGAATCCGGGGTTGCATTTTCGCAGCGGACTTTATATAATAATGCCACTTTACCACACTTTCTGGAGGTGGAGACATGGAGAAGAAACCACATCCCGCCCTTGCCGCCGTGCGCGCTGCGTTTCCCAGCACCGTCCCGGTACTGACGGGATATCTGGTGCTGGGCATTGCCTACGGCGTGCTGATGCAGACCAAGGGTTACGGCGTGCCGTGGGTGCTGCTGATGTGCTGTCTGGCCTACTGCGGCAGCATGCAGTTTGTGGCCATCACGCTGCTGGCCACCGCGTTCGACCCGCTGCAGGCGCTGCTGATGAGCCTGATGGTCAACGCCCGCCACCTCTTTTACGGCGTGTCCATGCTGGGCAAATACCGGGGCATGGGCGCGGCCAAATTCCCGCTGATCTACACCCTCAGTGACGAGACGTTCTCCATCGTCTCCTCGGTGGAGCCGCCGGAGGACGTGCCCCGGAAGGACTTCTATCTGGCGGTGTCTCTGCTGAACTACGGCTATTGGGCCGCCGGTTCCGTGCTGGGCGCGGTGGCGGGCCGGTTCATCACCTTTGACACCACGGGCCTTGACTTCGCCCTGACGGGCCTGTTCGTGGTGCTGTTCATCGAGCAGGTGAAGAACCCCCAGAACCGCATGAGCGGCGTCATCGGCCTTGTCTGCTCCGCCGCGGCGCTGGCGGTGTTCGGCGCGGACAATCTGGTGATCCCCGCCATGGTGCTGGTGCTGATCGTATTACTGTTGGGGAGGAAGAAGCTATGACATTGACAACGACGCAGGCGCTGGTGATCGCCGGCGCGGTGACGCTGGGCACCATCATCACCCGCTTCCTGCCCTTCCTGCTGTTCCCGGACAACAAGCCCATCCCCAAGGTGGTGGAGTATCTGGGCCGCACGCTGCCTGCCGCCATGATGGGCCTGCTGGTGGTGTACTGCCTGCGGAATGTGGACATTGCCGCCGCACCCCACGGCCTGCCGGAGCTGATCGCGCTGGCGGTGGTGACGGCGCTGCACCTGTGGAAGCGCAATGTGCTGCTGTCCATCGGCGCAGGCACGGTGGTGTACATGCTGCTGGTGCAGCTGGTATTCGCGTAAGCTTGGCAAAAAGAGTATCCGTACTTGGCCCCCTCTGTGAGGGGGCTGGCGAGCGCAAGCGAGACTGGGGGAGAGAAT